>OAVM01000143.1_pt1 | contig 53592 bp, 53 predicted proteins | sample 1476421 | NCBI WGS metagenome assembly OAVM01 (sample SAMEA2580099, study PRJEB22360) | human gut metagenome | biome: human gut; feature: human-associated habitat; material: faeces | place: Denmark | collected 2008/2010
AATAATAAAAAACTAGAGGCGCATATATGTAGAAAACATATATGCGCCTCTAGTTTTAAATTTAAATGGCGGAGATAGTAGGTATTGAGCAATTACTACAGATAAATACTGGCTTTGTTTATCTGAATACCTGTTAGGGGGCAAAAAATGGGGCAAACACTAAACCATTAAACCATAAGACAAATGTCTCCTAAATGTCCCATACCGCATCAACAAGCACAATACATATAAATATATATTTGCACGCATGTCCCATTAGGGAAAATTGTATAAAATGTGGTGAGCAGTACGGTCTTTCAACTTTTTCTAAATAAATAATCGATACCTAGGGGGTGGCTATATTATATACACATTCCCCCTCTATGCTTGCCTATGGTTTAGCTTGTTAATCACATCATCATGCATTGATTTAGTAACATGAGTGTAAATACTAAGCGTTGTATTAGGGTCATTATGTCCTACACACGTTGCATAATTGTTTTAAGTGGTACGCCTAACTCCGCTAACATACTTATATGTGTATGTCTAAAGATATGAGTAGTTAAGTGTTTACCCTCAATGTGTACGCCTTTTAATCTCCTATTTAAGAATTGAATGTCATAAGGGTTACCACGGCTAGAAGTAAAGATATATCCATGATCTATATATCCCTCGAACCATAGCGACCGCCGTTTATTCTCTAACATAATACTATCAAGAATACTAACTGCCCTATCTGATAAGGATACATCACGAACTGAATATATATTTTTAGGTGTTCCCCTCTTAATCTCGCTACTATTCTTATAATCGTACTGAATTGTACCATTGATATTTATAGTAGCGTTTTCTTTGTCATAGTCGCTATATCGTAACGCCAGCAACTCGCCAATGCGTAAACCTGTTAAGCTAACGAACTCAAACAATAAACTAATACGGCTATCAATCTTTGATAATTGCATTAGTGTTTCTTTCAACTCAAGCACATCAAGGAATTTATTTTGCTTTTTAGCTATATCTGAATGGCTAAAATGCTTTTTCTTTATCTCTATATCTTCAAAATCAATAAGACTAGGTATTAATTTCTTCCGTTTAGCGTGCTTATATATGGCTTTCATCGTTGTAAATGTAGCCCTTGTATAAGAGTATGAAAGGTTTTCTACATAATAAACCTTATGTAATACATCTTCTAGTGTAACCGCCGTTAAGTTGGCTATAGGTAAACTCTTATCAATGTATGTAAAAATCTTATTTACATATATTGTATGGTTTATATGTGTAGATCGTTTTACAGTCGGTTCAGTATGTTCTAGCCATGACATAGCCACATCATAATAAGTTACTACCTTATTTATATCAATCTCTTTTACCGCCTGTTCGTACTTGCGTTGTAATTCTATTGTAGCCTGCTTGCGTGCATGACTACTATTAGTATTAAAAACTACAGATACTTTTCGTATCTCGCCATTCGGTAGTTCAAAACGTTCACAATACTTATATCGTGTACCCTTTTTACTTTATCTTTCTTCTATCCACATAGTACCTCTACTATGTACAAAGAATTTATTCCTCTTTCAATTTAGATTTTTCTTGTTTCCATAATTCAAAGGTTTTTACTTCATGCTTTAACCATTCATAAACTTCACCAGTTATCACACTATTAACAGGGTTATTATTGCGTAATTCCAATAGCTTATCTTGAAGTTCCTTTAATACAGAGTTTGACTCATAACTATATGTATCAGAATAAGGCAAAAGACTTTTTTCTTCAAAAGCCATTGTTTCTTCAGTAAATTCTACCTTTTCAATATGTAAATTCAATTCTTTAGGTAATTGATTATTTATCAATTCTATTAGAGCATCTTCGCCTTTTTTATCTTCAAATTCATAATCAATAAAATATCTAAATTGATGCGGTATTTCTCTTGGTGTTTCTTCAATAACAATAGAACAATATCCAATATTGCTATCATAAATATAGCAACTTGCCTTTAATGAATATTTTCCGCTAATGATTAAAAATGATAATTCAGCATCAAATTTATATACTTTACATGATGTGTAATCATTAAAATAACTTGCTGGCATCATTAGTTCTGTATATTTTGAACTTAATTCAACATTCAAATCAACTACATCAAGATCAGATAGATACAAGAATTCTACAGGTACTTTCCCTAATTCCGCAATTTTTCTTAATCTTTCAGCGTTTGGTATTACTTTGGCTGACTCCCATTGAGAAACGCTATTCTTAGATGTATCTAATTTTTCACCAAACTCTGACATAGAAAGTCCTAATTGTTTTCTTATTTCCTTTATCCGCCTAGATAAATAAACTCTTTGTACAATATCTTTATTAATATCTTCCATATAATCACCTCTGTAAAGATTATATCATAGAGTTAAATAAAGTTAAATGTCATACTTGCGTTAAATAAAGTTAAATGGTAATATGTATTCAAAGGTTAAATAAAGTTAAATGTATTAAGTTAAGAGGTGAATAATTTGAAACAATACCAAATACTAATTGGTTATAGAAAAATGGCAGGCCTTAACCAACGAGATATGAAAGACATCTTAGGAATATCATTAACAATCTATAACGCAAAAGAAAATGGCAAAGTACGTTTTAATCAAGATGATATAAAAACAATTAAGAATGTACTATCTGAAAAACTAAATAAGAAATTAACTATTGATGAGTTATTCTTTTAATTTGTAGAAAGGGTATAATCTATGGAATTAATTACAACACAACACTACGGCGGAAATATTTTCTCATTCTACAGTACAAAGCGAAAAGATATTTTCATGACAATCAATGAATTAGCTACTGGCTTTGGTTATGCAAGCAAAAGCGGTATAGAGAAACTAATACAACGTAACCCACACTTATTAGATAAAGAATATTCATCTATAACAAGTGTACCTATCTCTATTTCTTCCACGGACGATTTTTGGGGGGCAAGAAAGCCAAAAACACAACTAAGAGAAGTTAGGGTGTTTTCAAAGTTAGGAATATTTGAAATTGGGTGTCTATCTCGTACCAAAGTTGCAAAAACTTTTAGAAAATGGCTTTATAACTACATTGAAAAGCTAGAAAATGCTTTAATTCACGATATAGTAGCCCATACTAAAAGTAAAGATCTACAAAAGATGCTACATGATGCGGTATATGAAAGCCCTGCATATATCAATAAAGAGGATAATAGCAAGGCAAAAGTTATTATGAATATCAATAAACTACTCATTAAGACCGCATCACAAAGTAGGGTTAAACATAAAGAGGATATGACGGCGGAAGAAATTCAGAAGTTAGAACATTTAGAACATAAAACTATAACTCTATTAAATGAGGGGAAATGCTATCAAGAAATTAAATTAGCATTATCAACTGACTAACAATGATATATGTTACTAAGGCATTTTATTTTCAATTATATAATTACCTCACCTGCTTTAGTAATATATTCTAACATTGATACTCACAGATATTCAGTAATAACCACATAAAAAAGTACTACAAATACAGGTATTTACTGCATATATCACACTTCAATAATTTTGATTTACATAGCCTAATCCACTCTAAATCACCTTTTAAATCTTGTTAGGTATAAATCTATCAAGACATACACGAAAACGAGCATACAGGCTAAATAAATGAATTTTATTTTTCAAGAAAGGTAAAAATTATATGAATACTGACATTTCCATTTTACGAACAGGAACTTTTGAGCCTATCATGGTACAACCTAAAAACATTGTTTCCATGTTTAGCATTAGTCGAAGTACAGTAACACGGCTTATCAGTAAAATACTACTTGATGATAACTATAAGAGTTGTATTACTCGTCTAAATAGAAACCTCGTATTAATTGATGTACAAATGTTTACTAACTATCTTAAAGATCAAGACTTGAAAGGGCTAAAAGAATAATGAAAAGAGATATTACAATCAAACAAAACACAGAAAACAAAATTGTTATCGGTCTTAATGACTTTAACCTTGATGCGGTTATCACCTTTAATAGTAAATTCAATTACAAAACAGAAGAAAATATCACCGATATTAAATGTTCTTTAGAACCAGCTAACGAGGAGTAATACCATGAACGAACAAATGCAAGCAGTATTAGATAGCACTATGACTAAATATGAACTATATGAAATGGGTAGAGAATATATTGATAAATACAATAACAATCTACTAGATATATATGAATTAGTTGCCCTTGTAACCTTAAAATCTTTTGAAAGAGGTGTATTTGAAATGGCAACTATAAAGGAACACTAATTATGACTATACAAATAAAAAAAGCCCATGATACGGCTAATATCATAGGCAACTGGAAAGGCTATATCTACGCTAATAGTACTACCTTTCCTCTATCTTAACATACATTTTATTTCTAGTGAATACACATAGAGGTGATTATATGGCATTAAGTAAAAACGATTTTTTATATAACGAAGCACTAAAGGAATACAATCAAAAAACACAAGCAGGAGAAAATTGTAATTTTACTGTAATACACAATCAAAAGCGAAAAGAGAAAGGGTTACCCCCCATATACGACGATAATGTCGCAGACGATATGCAAGAAAGCCCTACTGAAAAGGAACTCACCAAAGATGGTAAACAAGCGTACTTTTGGTGGAAGTTTAAGCATGATTTCTTTGGTGATATTGGCATTAAGCGACTATCAAAGCTACCCAATGGTGATACATTGATATTACTATACATCAAACTTATTACCCTATCTTTGAAATGTAACGGTTATATATGCTATGAGGGTACTGGAATAGATTTAACCGAAGAATTAGCCCTGCATTTAGATAGAGATATCGAAGAATGTGCGAAATTAATCGAAACATTAAAAATGTATAATCTAATTACACTAACAGATGATAAAGAAACTATCTGTATAAAAAACTTTGATACATTCACAGGTGCAGATTCCATAAAAACAAGAATGAAAAATTACAGGGCTAGAAACAAGCAACAAAAAAGCGTTTTAACCTAGTAACTATCAATATCTCCACTACCTCTACTCATTCCATACGTTACGATGTGTAACTAAAAAGTTACGAAAAGTAACGAAAGCGTTATAGAATACGAATAGAGTAGAGTTAGATTTAGATATAGAATAAAAAAAGAAAAAGAAAAAATTAAAAATTAGAATTAGAAAAGAGAAGAATAAAAAAAAGAGAGAGATATAGCGGGAGATTATTAAGAGGGAGTACGCTAAATAAGGCGAGTTATAATACTCGCCTATTTTTTATATCTAATACTACTCAATGATCTATCATTAAAACGATAATTAACACTTGCAAATGTATAATAAAGGACAAACAATAGTATTACTCATGTTGATTAACAGTATAATAGATACTGCTGGTATACCATATGGCAACCAACTGGCAACCATACGGCAACCAAAGATAAACTACTATACCACCTATCAAGATTTTAATAACAAAGCTATGTATACAATATGGATACACTATGTATACAACACTATTAAATAACAAGGCCGATACTAATGAACGAAAGCGACTATAGAGCATACAGAGAAGAACAAGCACTAAAAAGAGAAATAGAGCGACAAGAAACGCCCAAAACTCCCTCTTATACTTTCCGTTTTACGGACAATAATCACAATCAATCATAATACGCCTAAAGCAAGTGAAAATTACCGCATCAGAGCCGTATTATCAAGCTATAAGAAACTTAATAACCAGTACCTAGAGTTACAAGAGATTATCAAGCATTATAACCCTACTGCCAAAATATCAACCTACGGAAGAACTTCAACACATACCAATAAGAAACATGATCTATCAGATGAACATGTTAAAATCGAAGATACTGGCATCAAATTCGCTAATATTGTATTGATGCGGTCATATATCAAGGGACGTTTACAGGATATAACCGCCTGCCCTATTCTGATATTAGATACATCATTGATGCCTATATAGACGAAATAACAAGCATTAGCACAACAAAAACAATCCGTATAATCAAGGAAATAGTAAAGAAGTCTATTAAACTGCCTACAGTAGAGCAAGCAAAACTATATATAAAAAGCTAAGTTTTCTATCTCTCACATCATAGATCAATAACTTAATTTCCTAATATTTCGAATACCCTAAAAAGAGTTAATAAAAGTTAAGGTTATCTATTATAAGATAGATGCTGGTAACATAGTTACATACTTGTTACATCATTGTTACATGATTGTTACATGACTGTTACCTTGTAACGCTCCCTATAAAAAGTTAACAAAAGCTAACATATCCTAAATATAGAGCAAAAGTAAACCCCCCCTAGGAATAAACCTAAGGGGCTTGCTTATACAAAAACAATAAAAATATATACTATTTATGTGATTGACATAGATTACGTATAGCCTCATACCAATCCGATATATTATTCCAAGGTATATAAAAAATTATAATCACCAATAAAAGTAGTGCTATTGCAATTTGATAAAACCCATATAAATATGGAAGACGATATTTTATCCTTTGTACAGTCACTATGCAGTTACTGCATGTATTACAAGTATTTGATTTAGGACATTTAGAAAGTAGATCTTTATCAATAATTTTAGCAACTACATATAATAAAGCGACTACTGCAGATATTGTACAAACGGATGCAACAATAATCAAAATTAACAGCGGACCTAAGTTTTCACCATTTGTTACACCTGATAAACTTTTTCCAACAACATATACCTGTCCTAGTAACCCAACCAAAATACTAATAAAAATACCTAAAACAGTAACTTGACTAGCCTTTAAGTTTTCTGCTTCTTTTTTAGCACTATTAACATTATCAGACAACTCTTTGGATTGCTTAGAAATATTAGTAATACTATCTTTTGTATCAATTAATTGCCTATTAATTTCCTCCTTATGAGAAGCCCAATAAGCTATTCTCGCATACTCTAAAGCTATATGATCATATAGTTTAAATACTTTTTTCTTAAGGTCATTATCAGCAACAGTTTCATCCAAGCCCATTATATAGTCATAACATACTCTCATATTAGTATTTAAATTATTTAAAGGACTTCCTTCTGCAATTCCCTTATCCAAAAAACCAATCATACATCTAAAAATTTCAGAATATAAATGTCTAAAATCACTTATATAAATAGACTGTAATTTAGTTAAAGCATGTTCTTTTTCGTCACTAGTATTAAATTCAGTTACATCTTTCTCACTTAGTGCATAAATAAATTTAATAAGTTCTTGAACTGGCGAGCTGTTCTTAGTAACCGTTTTATCAGATATAACTTGATCTATATTTTTATTTATTTTAAAAAATATTCGTTTATTCATATTTTTTTAGCCATTTATATAATGTTCCAAAAAATATTTCTTTATACTATCAGTTGGAATAATATCATTCAAAGTGACTTCACTCCACGGAGAACCAACTACATGCGTTTCTTTAACTAATTCTATAGCTGAAAATTCTAATAACTCATCTAAAACTAATTTTATTACATCTTTCAAATCCTCAGTTAAGTCTAAGTCCACTTCAAATGGGATAATAATATCATTAGCACCATACATAGAATAAGCATAATAAACATCTTCAACTACAGGTCCATATTTCCATGCAACAATCTTATCATCGAAAGCAGGTACATTATTTAAGGCTAGAGATACACCTTGTACAAAATATAACAGTTTTTGTAATTTTAAATTACTAACAGGGCTGTCTCTATGTAATGCTTCTTGTACAATATATTTAGCAACTTCTAAAGCTTTAACCATGATTATACCTCCTCAATATATTACATTTATTTTAACAATAATATATCATTCTGTATATCCTATCTTTTCATGTTCCTTTTATATTTCCTTATGATAATTAATAGGTTTAATACAAAACCCCCTAGGCGTTAACCTAAGGGGCTTTAGAAGTGATTATATGATTTTGAAAACATTATAGTTACTGCTTTCACCTCTATTTTACCACAAAATTTTAGGGGGCAAAAAGGGGGCAAATTATATTAAAACTATAGACTACTCATGAATATCTAAGAGTATCAAGAATGTAGGTATTATCTAACTTTATATACTCTTTCATATTCTTTGATAGTCATTAAAACTCATAAAAATGAATGGCGGAGAGGGTGGGATTCGAACCCACGGCCCCTTGCGGAGTCACTGGTTTTCAAGACCAGCTCCTTAAACCACTCGGACACCTCTCCATAACGGTACTATTATATCAAATTAGTCTAATAATAAGCAACAACGTAATACGTAAATAAGCAATAACATAATACGTAAGCGAGCAAAAAAGCTGACTTACAGCCAGCTTTTTCATTTGTATTTAACATTTAGTATTGCCCTAATCTATTAGTTATTTGTCATATATGTTAGAATAGGTCTTTTTTCCACATGCCGATGATAGCAATGATAGAACACACCACGGAAATACCTACTACTTCGTAAAATCCATTTGGATCATCCTGGAATGGCAACGCCACATTCGTTCCCCATAGGCTGAATATGATTGTGGGCACCGCCAAAGTAATCGTAAGAGCCGCCAACATTTTCATCACCATATTGAGGTTATTTGAGATAATCGATGTAAAGGCGTTCATCATGTTCATCAAGATATTGGAATACATTTCAACCATCTCGATGGCCTGTTTATTCTCGATGATAACGTCCTCTAGTAAGTCCTCATCCTCTTCGTACATCTTGAGCAAATGTCTATAAGTACTGTGTCCACGCAAGCGCAAGAGACGTTCCATAACGGTACCATTCGTACGCAACGCAGAGGTAAAGTATGTCATGGATTTCTGTAATTCCAATAGTTGGAAGAAGTCTTTATTCTTCGTCGTATGACGCAACTGAACTTCAATATCATCGGTACGGCGGTTAATTTGTTGCAAGTAACGTAAGAACAATGTGGCTGTACGGTACAAGATTTGGAACAAGAATCGCGTCTTTTTATATGTATAGAATGTAGACAGTTGATTTGAAATGAACGGATATAACACCTCGGACTCTTCAAGACAGACAGTAATGAAGAAGTCAGGCGTCAAAAAGATACCAAGCGGAACCGTATCGTACATATCATTACCGCGAATCGCAGGAATGTTGATAACCACGAAAATATAATTATCCTCTAATTCCACGTGAGAACGTTCTTCCATATCGAGGGCGGTCTTTAAAACGTCCGTTGGAATTTCCGTCAAAATATTGATGAGGGACAACTCATCGGGGTCTGGGTTCACCAAATTTACCCAAGAACCTTTTGTGGCATCTGATACAGTGCAGTCTGAAACTAACTCTTCTTCTATGTGTTTGTACACCGTGATCATGCTATCCCTCCTTCCAACGAACATATAGTAATCATCTAATAAATTATATACTATTTTATAGCTATTATTCAATTCAATTGTGAAAGTTTTGTTTATGTAGTATATACATAAATCACTTTATGTCTATTAACAATGCACAATTGTATATGTTAAAAGTATCTCAAAACATTCTTATATCAAATCTACCAAAAAATCTAGCGAACAGATAGATTAATAAGGCTGCTAAACTAAAAAATCCACCAAAAGATTAAACCACTAAAACTTACAGTGAGTAAGTATGCAAACAAATAATCAGCAATATATCATTAGGTTAAATCTTATAAAAATAACCTCTATACTAGCTTGTCGCTAATATAGAGGCTATTCGTTTTATCCTACTCTATCAGTTCAGAATAGTATTATTTGTTATATTTCTGTATGGTTCTATAAGATTACTTTCACCAAATTAACGGCGTAAGATACGAATAGAGTTCAAGATACAAAGAATGGATACACCCGTATCACCGAATACGGCCCACCACATAGATGCATAGCCCATAAGACCTAGTGCCATAATAAGGATTTTAACGGCAATAGCGAATACTACGTTTTGCCAAGCAACGCGCAAGGTCGCTTTGGACAAGTCAAGGATATGTGCAATAGCAGTCAAGGATGGACGCATGAATACAACATCTGCCGCTTCGATAGCCGCATCAGCACCGCTACCCATCGCACCACCTACATCAGCACCAGCAAGCACTGGAGCATCGTTGATACCGTCCCCTACGAACATGGTAGGACCATATTCGGAGCGAATATCTTGTACAACGGATAATTTATCTTGAGGCAACAATTGAGCACGCACAGCACTTACGCCAGTTTCTTTGGCAATATACTTAGCACTTGCTTCAGCATCACCTGTAAGCATAACCGTTTTAATATCTTGACCATTAAGATCAGCGATAGCCGCTGCGGAGTCTGGACGAGCTTCATCGGCGATGATGATGCGACCAAGGTATACATTACCTTCTGCGACCAAAACCTCTGTGCCGTATTCAGTAGCTTCTGTTGGATAACCTTGAACAGCATAGCGTTCCATAAGACGACGGTTACCAACGAGTACTTGTTGGCCGTCAACCATGCCCACCATACCTTCACCGGCTAATTCTTGAACGAAATCAGAAGCCTCTACAGTAATGCCTTGTTCCTTTGCTTCAGAAACGATACTTGTTGCGATTGGATGTGTAGATACTGCTTCGATAGCTGAAGCCATAGATAACAATTGATTCTTACTCACATGGGAGCCTACAGTTTCTACGTTTTGTACTTTAAATTCACCAGATGTGATGGTACCAGTTTTATCGAGAGCCACTGCTTTCACACCAGCTAACGCCTCGATAACACGACCACCTTTAAGCAAAATACCGTGTTTAGAAGCATTACCGATACCGGAGAAGAATGCAAGTGGCACACTAAGTACCAATGCACATGGACAGGAAATAACGAGGAATGTTAAGGCTGTATAGATCCATTTATGCCATTCACCTGTAATAAGGGATGGGATGATAGCAACCACCAAGGAAAGAGCTACAACAATTGGTGTGTACACACGAGCAAAACGCGTAATGAAGCGGTCGATTTTAGGTTTGGAAGATGCTGCATTTTCAACGGCATCAAGGATTTTTGTAACCATAGATTCTTCAAGAACCTTATCAACGCGCATCGTAATACGACCAGATTCATTGATACAGCCAGACATAAGTTGTGTGCCAGGTACAGCGCGAACAGGTACAGGTTCACCTGTTACAGGAGCTGTATTAACGCGAGTTTCACCTTCTAAAACGGTACCGTCTAGAGGAATTAAATCGCCAGGGCGAACTTCAATAGTACTGCCTACCTCAACCTTTTCAGGAGCCATAATTACGATTTCACCACCGCCGCATGTGTCTACAACGCGCACCTCTTGAGGACGCATATCGACAGCGTTCATGATTTCTGTACGACTACGATCAGTTGCTTTTTCTTCGAAGAACTCACCGATACGGTAGAACAAGATAACGCCTACGGCTTCAGGCAATGCATCGATAGCAATAGCGCCCAATGTAGCGATAGACATCAAGAAGTTCTCGTCGAATACTTGACCTTTTAAGATATTGCGACCTGCGATACGCAATACGGGGAACGCAAGTAAGATATAGGCAATATAATAAATTGGAGTTTCAATACTCTCTGGCAAGCCGATGGATGGGACAAAGGATGACAAAACTTCATAAATCATGAATAACAAACCTGCTACAATGACTACAATTGTTACAGCATCACTACCACGATCCTGGTCAGGACCATGATCATCCATAGCCGCTTTAGATTTACGCTCGTAATCCGCTACGGTTACGCCCTCTTCGATGGCATCACAAATATCTTGAATGTCACGTTTAAGCGCTTCACGGTCTTCCCAAGAGCCGGTTAATTTTAATTGATGTGTAGCAAGTGTAAAATTGGCAGTCTCTACAACATCCATTTTACGGATACGATCTTCAATTTTTGCTGCGCAGTTCGGACAGTTCAAATCCTTCAACAATAATGTTTCTTCCATGATATCTCCTTTGATAATAGTGAAAGTTTCTATCTTGTATTATAAGTTAATTTATTGTCTATTTCTAATACTTATTAGACATATCTTGTTTCATATCTTGTTATATATGTTCCTAAACATTATTCATCAGATATTTTTTATTTATATGAATATCTGTTCATATGTTTATATTACATCAAAGGAAATTAAATGTCAATACAAAATCATATTCAATATATATCAAATTTTATTTACTTTAGTTCTAACTATATTCACCTTATATCAAATTTCGTTCTACCAGGAATTTATGTGCTACATCAGCTGGCAGTTGATGTTCCGTTTCAACGGCGTAATTCATCTTCGCCATCTCTTGATCTGTAATCGTATGATTTAAACTTTCTAATACAGGCCACAGTTCAGGATGAGCAATCAACACTTCGCTACGTACGACATTACCAGCCATATAGGATGGATATAAATGTTTATCATCTTGTAACACCGTAATCGGTGCAATACTTAATTGACCATCAGTCGTGAATATCGGCATTGCATCCACCTCACCACGACTAATAGCCGTATATTTTAGCCCTATATCCATATCTTTAGTAGCTTTAAAGCTCATGCCATACACATGTTGTAATCCAGCATAGCCATCCTCACGACCAAAGAAATCATACTCCCCACCTAATGTTAGGGATGGTGCTATACGAGCAAGATCGGAATACGTTTTTACACCATAGGCCTGAGCAATCTCATTGCGCACTCCTATGCCATAAGTATTATTAAAGCCGTACATGCCGACCCACTCAAAATTATATTCCTCTTTGTAGGCCTGTGAAAGCTCATTAAATAGGCTTTCATCATACGCATCCGTACGTTTCAGCACAGCAGACCAAGCCGTACCAGTATATTCAGGATATATATCAAATTGGCCGGAAAGCATAGCTGGTTGAATATTTGATGTACCACCGCCTACACCTTCTGTAACCTCTACGGTTAAATCAGTCTTCTTCTCGATTAATTCTTTTAAAACATTCCCTAAAATAAGCTGTTCCGTCATAGGTTTCGTTGCAATATGAATAACATCGGTCTTCACATGACGGCAATACATAGCCCAGCCACCTATACCCATTGCAATTAGCGTCATAATCGAAACAAATATAATCGTATAACGCTTCATATGAGGGCTAATACGCGTTACTCTTTCACCTAGAGAAAAGAGCGCATCAACAGTAATGGCTAATAGTGCAATCAGTAGACTACCGGCAATCGTCAAAGCACTTTGATTCGTTGTAATGCCCCTATAAATCGCCACACCTAAACCACCAGCACCAATAAAGGATGCAATACCTGTCAAGGCAATGGTCATAACGAGCATAGTCCGTATACCAGCCATAATCGTCGGCATAGCCAAAGGAATCTCTATATTCCACAAACGTTGAATCCGCGTGAGCCCTAATGCAATCCCCGCTTCACACATGGCTTGATCAATCTGGTTAAGACCAGTAAATGTATTTCGTACCATCGGTAATAAAGCATATATAACCAATGCAATGATAGCCGTCGTATTACCAACACCTGATACGTACAACAAAAGGCCTAACATCGATATAGATGGAATTGTATATAGGAAATTAACCACTACCATAACTGGCGCAGCTAGCCGTTTATATTCGTATATAAACACACCCAATAAGCCACCGATGATGGTAGCAATAACAGAAGCTAATACTGAAATTTCTATATGCTCCCATAATAGCTGGAGGAAAAAATCATAGCGATTTATAAGTAATGATATGACATCATACATTACATACACCGCCTTTCTAAGTCAAAAAACACGAAAAATTATATAGGTATATTAGAGTCAACAAAACTAAAGAAATCTTTATAAAGCTATATTTACCCATGATACTATTGTATACCTAATTATTTCTTAACTCTAGTCTATTTACCATACACAGTAAAAGCCATCATTTATATTTATATATCATACAAGTTCAGCTCTTTAATATATCTGAAAGGAATAACAGTTCCTTGTACAGATAGAATTTGTAATTGCTCACTAATCATATCAACAGCGCCTATAAGTTCCGTATATTTTCGTTTGTTGTAGTAAACGATTCGTACCCACTCCCCACAACGTACAGATTGTAAAACTGTATTTAACTCGTCTATTTGATCCTCTGATAACTCTGCCCGATTTTCTTTTGGCTTTGCTACAGCGGCTAATAACGCTTCAAATCCCCTCAATGCTGCAAAGGGCATAAATTGTTTTGCTCGCTGTAACCGAGACATGCGATGTTTCATTAATTTATACCTCCCCTTACGCGACTAATGTATTTCCAATGTATCCATTATAATATCTATTCCCCATTATGACCGCCTACCAAGGTATTTCTAAAGCGCATGGTGCCTTCCTCTTGTAAGCTCGATGCACGCAAAATAGAATTCTTACCAAACTGTTCCTTAATGGATAGCATAGCCTCTTGTACCTGTCGCTCTTTTTCCTCTTCATTTGTAGTAAGAGTGCTAAATAGGTCCACCTCTTGAGGTATGGCGGATCGATTGACTAAATCCTCAAAGCTGATTCCTATGCGACGGATGAGCTCATTTTTACGGCAATGCTGCTCGTATAATTTAATAACTGCCGCCGTTAACACCTGCAAAGAGTCAGTGTACTGCTTAAGCTTTTTAGAACCTCCTGTAGAGCGCATCATTTCATCAGCATAGCCGATATGGACATGAATGTGATTCGTGACCCCTTTGATTTGTAAAAGCTCTAATACCAAGGACTCTACCATTTCGCGCATAGGCACGTATGCCTCTTCATAGGTATAATTACGCAACAAAATCTGACTGTGCGAGATAGAGTGCTTAATAGGTCGATACGCATGGATATCCGCAATCGTACAAGGCTCACGGCCCCAAGCATGGTCAATGATGAGCTCTGCATTAATGCCAAACTCCTTGTACAACTTCGTCTCTGGAATCATAGTAATACCATGTAAGTCATAAGCACCATACTTATGCAAACGATTAGCTATGCCCTTACCAATCTGCCATATATCGGTCAAAGGCTGATGATACCAGATTGTCTCTTTAAAAAGGCTTTCATCAAGATAGCCTATAAAATCAGACGCATGTTTCGCCAAAATATCAAGGGCAATCTTAGCAAGAAACAAATTTGTTCCGATTCCAACGGTGGCATAAATCTTCGTTGCCTCTAGCACAGCATCGAGTAACATCTGCGCCAACTGACGAGGCGTCTTTTTATATAGTGGTAAATAGGGCGTGATATCGATGAAATACTCGTCGATAGAGTACACATGTACATCTTCGGGCGCCACATACTTGAGCAAGGTTCCATAAATCTCAGCAGACACCTGCATATACCGCTTCATATGTGGCTTCACCGTCAAATACTCAATATACGGTGGAATCTGAAATAATCGGCTGCGATTTTTAACACCTAACTTTTTTAAGGCAGGAGAAATAGCCAACGTAATAGCCCCCTTGCCACGAGAACCATCGGCCACCACCAGAGGCGTCATAAACGGATCCAGTCCCAAATCGGCGCATTCTACAGATGCGTAAAAACACTTCAAATCAATGCACATATACAGCCGATCCGTATCAGCTGAACCCATACAAACACCTCCCTAAATCGCTAAACAACTGGCTTTTACAAAAATTAGAACACAAAAACTTCTATGATTAGTATAACAAAAATATAGAGTATTTTCAAACATATGTTTGTTTTTATTCTAGTAAATTTATAGAAAATAAAAAGCACCTAACACTAGATATATAATCTAATGTTAGATGCCATATATTTAACAGACTATTAAAGATAGCTAATTTATTTCTATCAAAACAAACTTAATAACACTAATCCCCCTAATACAATTGAAACAGCGCCATACTCAATAGTTATCGTCACATTATCTATACTTACTTCTCCATTTTTTGCAAGCACACCTGTCCGACTAAATTGAACCATAGGTCCACTGGTTGGTGCAAAAGGAATATAAAACTCTACACTCTCAGCAGTATAAGTTTCACCATTCAAAATATACTTAATATCATAACCATAAATATATCTATCCGCACCAATCACTCTAAACGGTATTTCCTTTGTAACTCGTGGAAGTATAGACACAATCGTTACTGGAGTTCCATTGCGACGTAATAAAAATCGTTTGATAATTAAATACAACCCACTAATTATTAACCCAAGAGCCACACAAAAGAAGTAAAACACAAAAAACTCAGTACCTCTAACCATCATACGCTCCTCTCCCAACAATACAACGAAAACTATCTAGTACCACTATATTGATGGGACACCTTCATAACTACAGTGATAAAAAGAAAGGACTATACTTATGCAGCGACATCAGGTCACGAGGAGCAAAGAAGTATAGTCCTTTCTTTTTAATTAAAATGTAGCTATGTCACGGGTCCCCATCAATATAGGCCCCCCACGATAGTTTTCATTATTGTTCCGGCCCTAGGTCTCGGAATTCTACGTCTCTAAATTGTGTTAATTCTCCAACGAATTGGAGTTCTACGGTACCGACGGAGCCATTACGGTGTTTACGAATAAGGACTTCTGCATTGTCCCCTTTTTCGGAGTTTTCATCGTAATATTTATCGCGGTACAAGAAGATAACAATATCCGCATCCTGCTCAAGAGAACCAGATTCACGAAGGTCCGAAAGTACAGGCCGTTTATCTGGTCTGCTTTCAACACTACGAGACAACTGAGACAAAGCGATAACTGGTACGTTAAATTCACGAGCAATCAGTTTAAGATTACGAGAGATTTCGGACACCTCTTGTTGACGATTTTCACTGCCCTTACCAGCATTTCGACCTTGCATCAACTGAATATAATCGACGATAACGAGATCGAGGCCATGTTCCACCTTGAGACGGCGCAATTTAGAGCGCATATCTTGTACGGTAAGACCCGGCGTATCATCGATAAAGAGCTTGGATTTACTCATGCGGTCCGCTGCAGCAATAACCTTTTCCCAGTCAGCAGGATCCATGTTCGCACGGCGCAATTTTTCAGAACTCACACCTGCCACGGAGGACAAAATACGACCAACGAGCTGTTCCTTGCCCATTTCCAGGGAAAAGAACGCCACCGTCTTGTCGTACAACATCGTTACATTTTGAGCGATATTCAAGGTGAAAGCTGTTTTCCCCATCGCAGGACGAGCTGCTACGAGGATGAGGTCAGATTTTTGTAAGCCGTTGAAAATATGGTCCACATCTTTAAAGCCTGTTGGCACGCCTGTAATAGCACCATCATGCTGTTGCAGTGCATTAAGTTTATCTAGATTAGATAAAACCACTTCACCAATGGCTGCAAAGGATGATTCAGACTGAGTTTGACCGCTTACGTCTAGCACCATTTGCTCTGCCTTATTGAGGATTGCCGTCGGCTCATCTTCGCCAGCATACGTCATGCCTACGATTTTATTCCCTGCATCGATGAGGCGGCGCAACTGAGCTTTCTCGCTGATGATTCTCGCATGTTCCTCTACATTGTAGGAAACCGATTCATTCGCAAGAGATGTAATATAAGCAAGACCACCTACCGCATCGAGGCGCTTACGACGGTCTAGTTCTTCACCAACGGTGATAAAATCAGCCGTCTTATTGGCATGCACGATTTCTAAAATAGCATCGTAAATAATACGATGTGCATCTCGGTAAAAATCTTCAGATTTAAGAATACTCGTCACCGTATCTACAACGGCTCCCATATTGGATCCATTAGTTAATAAAGCCCCCAAAACGGCCTTTTCCGCATCTAGATTATGCGGTGGAATGCGTACATCCATGATAATCCCCTTCACACAACCACTATGGATAAAAGAATTCACCATACTCAAAGAGCATGGTGAATACTATTATTCGGCTACTACATTAACCTTGATAGTACTTGTAATTTCAGGATGAACACGAACTAATACGTCATGTACGCCCAATGTTTTCAATGGTTCTTTGATTTCGATTTTCTTTTTATCGATATCCACTTTATATTGAGCTTTAGCAGCATCGGAAATATCTTTAGCAGTAACGGATCCGAATACACGGCCTTCTTCGCCCATGCGAACTTTTACAGTTACTTCAACCTTAGTCAATTGAGCTGCCAAGATCTTAGCTTCGTCATTTGCAACGGCTTTATTATGAGCAATGGATTCTTGTTTTTGTTTCGCATTATTTACGTTAGTTGCTGTACCTTCAAGGCCGAGGCCTTTTTTGATCAATACATTACGACCATATGCGTCGCTAACTTCAACGATTTCGCCTTTTTTACCAACTTTTTTAACGTCTTCTAACAATACTACTTTCATTGTTGTTCCTCCTCTTGTTCTACGGAATGAAGCGCCTCAAGAGCATGCTCCAAAATGGCCTGCTTCGCTTCCTCTATAGTCATACCTTGTAATTGAGCACCAGCCACAGTTCTGTGACCGCCACCACCCAAGGCTTCCATTACAACTTGTACGTTTACCTTGCCTTTGGATCGAGCGCTGACGCCGATACCGCCATCATTTAGGGAATATAGTACAAAAGCTGCTTCAATATCTTCATTACTGATGAGCATGTCCGCACTTTGTGCAGCCAACGCCATCATATCCTTCAAACCTTCAGGCGCTACGGAAATAGCAATCCCTTCAGTACGACTTGCTTCAAATACCATTTTAGCACGCAATTGGATAGAATCGAAAGTTTCAATAAACAATTGTTTAACTCTGTCGATATCCGCTCCTGCACGGCGCAAAAATGCTGCAGCCTCAAAGGTACGCGCACCAGTTTGTTGAACAAAGTTCTTCGTATCTAATACGATACCTGCATAAATGCCTGTAGCTTCCGCTTTTGAAAGTTTTACAGGAACGCCTGCATATTGTACAAGCTCTGTTACGAGCTCAGATGTGGACGATGCAGTTGGTTCCAAATAGGTAAGCAATGGATTTTCCACAAAGTCCGCTGCACGACGATGATGGTCGATAACGATGCGTCGTTCAGAAATTTCAAGCGCCTCTTGAGCCGCCACCATTTCCTGACGATGCGTATCACACACGACAGTGAGCGTATTCGCATCTACCCATACTCTTGCAGCTTCTGCAGTAATAATATTCTCTTTCCAGAACTCTGACTCGTTAAGAACATTCACCATTTTATCGATGGCGCTAGTTTCTTTTGAAAGCGCAATGCGCACGTCTTTACCAAGTGCTCGAGCAATGGCGGCTACACCGATAATACCACCTAATGCATCGTAGTCTTCACGTTGATGCCCCATGATAAGAATCTTATCAGAATCAATCATAAGCTCATGTATTGCTTGAGATACAACACGAGCACGAACGCGCGTATTCTTCTCAACGCCTGCCGTATTGCCACCAAAGAAACGCGTACTTTCACCATCCATAATGCACACTTGGTCACCACCGCGACCTAAGGCGATATCTAAGGCTGCACGAGCACGACCAGATACATCTTTCACAGAACCTACATTTTCACTAATACCAATAGAAATCGTAGCTGGTACTTGACGCGGAGATGGTACTTTACGAATTCGTTCGAGCACTTTAAAACCATCTTCCTCCATTTCATGAAGCGCACCACGAGAAATGGCAAAGGTATACATATCATCTTGGAAGTTACGAATAAAACCTTCGTAGCGGTCGATTTCATCCATAATGATATTATTTATATCTGTCCAAATACTAGTATACTCACGATCACTAAGACCTTTTGTCAATTCTTCGAGATTATCGATTTGAATCATACCCCATACAGGCTGTCCCTCTTCGGCTTTAATACGGGCTTTTTCTAGGTCCGTAATATCCTTGAAGTACAGCGCCATCACTGCATGTTCCGCCAGTTCATCTTCACTATCAATATCTGATCGGGTATCCCGAGGATCGATAAATTTATAAATAATTTGGAAGTATCGATTTTCATATTTTTCCGTCATATATCCGGACTTACCCCAGATTTTATCGATACGGAAACCAGGCAACAAGGCAGACATTTTTTGGAGCTTATTCCAATCCACCTTAACCCAGTCAGCGAAAACACTGTTATTCCACACCAATGTGCCTTGCTTATTAACAAGAACAATCCCCATTGGCAAATTTTGTAAAGCAAAGTTAGAAGCTTGTGTGACATTTTTCATCATCGCACTAAACTGTTCTCTTGCTAAACGACGCCGGTTATGAAGGGTATTATAATTAACCAAATACGCCGCTACTACAATGATTAATGCTAAAATCGCAATAGCCCAATTTAAATAGGCCAGCAATAATAGCAATAATACGAGAACGGCAACAATGGTAATTTCTAAACCTTTCCATCTCCGTTGAAAGGATTTCATAACGGCCTCCTTTCTATTACTATTGACGCGCTTTGTAACGTGTCCGTAAATCTAAAAACATATCTATAACACCAAATATCGCTAGTGCTTGTCCAAAGAAGAAGGCATATACACCAAGCAATATCCACTTCAATTTATTACTCATGCGATAACTACTCATTAAGTCTGCTAAAGCTGCAAAGCCATGAACAGAACACATAGAGCTACCGAGGAGTAATACATTAGTACTAATGGCTGTGACCCATGAAGAATCCATATTAATATGTGGAGCACCATATATACCAATAATGCCTAACGCATATAAACCGGCACTCCAGACAGGCATCTTCCACTCTTCAATCGGTAAAAATCGAGGTATGGAAATATGTAATCGCTTGCCTAACCATATAGATATCTGAATAGTTATATAACTATATGATACTGCAGCTATAGCTATAGCTACAAAAAACGCATCCTTCAAACCAGTAGCTAACTTATCTACATTTTTCACAAATAAATCCGCTTGTTCTTGTGTAATATTAGAATTCGTTTGTAATGCTTGATCAGCAATCATACGAGCTTGCTCTGTCATCTGTATATCTATCATTGATAAGTCAATACCAGATATATACGCTTGTGCAATGAAAGTTACTAATACAGCAACAAACATAGCAATACTAGGGAGTAGTAACCGTTTAATCGTTCCCAATGAAAGACGATTACCCTCTCCTACTCCTACACCTACCGCAGCAAATAAGCCAACAGGTATACCATTCCATGGTCCAAATAAAATTACTGCTAAGAAAGTAGTAACAATAGCTGCCGATATACTATATTTACGGCCCCATTTTGTTCCAATTATGCCAATGGCCGCAGGTGTAACAAAAAATGATAAAAAGGCGAAAGCTGGTATATAAACACTGATAGCACTAAGGATAACACCTATAGCACTAACAAAGGCAGTTTCCACCATCGCTCTTGTATTTGTTTTATTCATAAATCACCATTCTTACATAAGAAGATATATTAATTGGTATCTTTTAATTATAACAGTTTAAAAAGGTAACTTCAAATACCCCATGTGGTAGATAATTGCGATAGTAGTGCTATTTATAGTACTGATAGCACACACAGGCAACGTAAAATAGGGAGCTACCTAAAGTAGCTCCTCATCTCATATTACCATATGTAGTTGGCGCATCATTTCAAATACATTCACATATGAAACATCAAAATACTCACATATATCCGGTATCTTGACTTTTGTAGTCTTTGGTCCCGCTAGAACTTCGTGGGTTACAACTACACCTCTGTGGACACTCGCATAAGCTATACGCCAAGGATCCGCTTTAGCCAAAAAACGATGTTTTTCAGCATCCTTATATTGTTGATTTAACATCACATATTCAGCTATATCTGCATATGTATTTTGTATCTCAACATCATTTGTCGCTTCGGTAAACCTCAAATAATGAGTGTCAAACCAAATAGATAACTCATCATTACCACTCATAATTTCATTTTTAATGTGATCAATAGTTAAAATATTACCTCTGCTGTGAGATATCAACTCATTCCAGAATGATGGAACAATATCAAACCCATAATATCGGTTCTTTGCATCTATAAAGGTATTACTATCAAGGACATACATAGTTTTCTCTCCTAAAAACTATATTCATTCACATATTTTGTAAAAGTACTACCACGTAAGCCTAACAACTCATACGCATCTCGATATGCCAGTTCGCCTGCTCGAGCGGCTTTGACAACAGTACGACTAAAACTTTCCCCCAACCGAGCATGAGCAGTGACATAAAAATTTCCACCATCTCTTGTCTCTCGTTCAGGTAAGCTTTCTAATCTCTGATTAAAACATTCCACTAGGTTATGATATTGAATTCGAGTAATATATCCATGCTCTAATGCTATCCGATAGATAACATACTCACTCACCTTAAAGCGCTTAGCTATGGTTTCATAATCCTCCGGATGTTCATTCCACAAAGGAATAAATTGGGATTTCGGCACAAGAAATTCACCTGCAAAGCTGTTACAATACGGCTCAGAAGAGCTATCAGTAACGCCTTCTTCACCTAATAATATATGACAAAGCTCATGAATAATCGTAAACAGCCTACCATGATTCGAGTCAGTTCCATTGATAAAAATAATAGGTGCATAAGAATCAATTAATGTAAACCCTCTAAATTCATCAACGGATAATTTACGTCTAGTATTAGAGCCCACGATGCCGTTAACAAATACAGTAACACCTATAGTCTCGATGCGTTTGCGTATATATGTAAACGGATCCGCTACACCTATTTGCCAGCCAGCCTCTATATCTAATAACGAATAAGCTTGATGCACAAGATCTCTGCTATCCATACGTTTAGAAAAGCTCCCTACATAAGGTAACGCATCTATTCCTAAATTAAGCTTTCGATATTGGCTCAACCAATCTTGTCGAATCTGCATATCATAAATGGTATCTCTTAACTCAGGACTATATGGTCTGTCAGCGATTTCACCATTCAGTTTTCTAAAATCAGTAATCTCTTTATCCGATAACGGTGGAGGATTCTTTAAATAAATATATCCTAACGGTACATTGGAAAAAGTAGCTAATGCCTGTATTTGACAAATTGTCGGATGCACACGACCTGCAATCCACTCTCCATACTTTGGAAATCGCTTATAGAAAGCTTCATAACCTTTACCACTATATTTAGGCAACCAGTTTAAAATAGCCCCACTCACTGGGAACCGTTCAGACATACCATCACCTCCTTTTATCCCTTATTACTCTTCTACTAAATAGTATTCGCTACCAATTGTAAAACTCCTACTTTGATTACATTAATTTTACAATCATATACCAATGAAAAACAAGCAGTTGTTAAATAACTACTTTAACAACTGCTTGTCTTAATTATATCTATACGTCTTGAATAATCGGCAAGATCATAGGACGACGACGGGTTTTATCATAGAAGAATTTACCCAATGCGTCACGTACGTTTTGCTTAATGGTTGTCCAATCTTTGATGCGTTGCATTTCGCAATCTTCAAGAACTTGTTCTACGCGGCGCTCTGCAGCAAGCATAAGTTCTTCTGCGTCACGAACGTATACGAAGCCACGAGATACGAGGTCTGGACCAGCTACGATAGTACCGGAAGCTTTGTCCATCGCCATAACAACGATAACCATACCTTCTTGTGCCAATTGTTGACGGTCGCGGATAACGATATTACCTACGTCACCAACGCCAAGACCATCAACGAAGATAGCGCCAGCTTGTACGCGGCCACCTTTGCGACCACCATCTTTATCAAATTCAAAGATTTGACCATTATCGCCGATAAGAACTTTCTTAGGATCTACGCCCATGGCCACACCGAGTTCACCATGACGGCGCAACATGCGATACTCACCATGAACTGGAATAAAGTATTCTGGACGAACAAGGTTAAGCATTGTTTTAAGCTCTTCTTGGCTCGCATGTCCAGATACGTGAATACCACGGTCTTTACCGTATACCACATTACAACCTAAACGAAGCAAGTTATCGATAGTTCTACCTACAGCACCTTCGTTGCCTGGAATTGGTGTAGCAGAAATGATAACAGTATCATTCGGTGCCAATTCTACAGTACGATGATTGCTTGTAGCCATACGGGACAAGCCTGCCATCGGTTCACCTTGAGAACCAGTCGTTAAGATCATGATTTGGTCATCTGTGTAGTTGTGCATTACATCTACGTCGATGATTGTATTTGGTGGAATATTCAAGTATCCGCGCTCTTGGGCAATTTCTGTAACATTAACCATGCTGCGACCCATAACTACAACCTTACGGTTGAACATAACTGCCGCATCAATAGCTTGTTGTATACGAGATACGTTGGATGCGAATGTTGCCAAAACAACGCGACCTTTTGCTTCTCCAACGGCTTGTTTAATCGCAGGACCTACGGAACTTTCAGATCCGGTAGTGCCTGGTTTTTCTACATTTGTAGAGTCCGATAATAGCGCTAATACGCCTTTGTTACCGAGCTCAGCAAATTTGTGCATATCCATCAAACGGCCATCAACTGGGGTTTGGTCAATTTTAAAGTCCCCTGTATGAAGAATTGTTCCGATTGGTGTATTAAAGTATACAGCGCAGGAGTCAGGAATGGAGTGATTTGTTTGAATGAAACCAACAGTCACTTGACCAATTTGAACTTCATCACCGGCAGCAATCGTACGAAGACATTTTGGAGATACCTTATGTTCTTTAAACTTGCCTTCGATTAATCCACAAACGAGATTTGTTGCGTATACTGGGCAACTAATTTCTTTCATAAGGTACGCCAAAGAACCGATATGATCCTCATGGCCATGAGTAATTACGACAGCTTTCACGCGGTCTTTATTCTCGATAATATAGCTCATGTCAGGAATAACGATATCTACGCCAAGCATATCTTCACTAGGGAATGCAAGCCCTGAATCAAGAACGATAATTTCGTCCTCGTATTGGAATATGGTCATATTTTTACCAATTTCACCAAGACCACCTAGTGGGATGATTTGGAATTTGCCCTTGTTGGCGCCATTTGGCGTACGACCAACTAATTCCACTTGTTCCTCTTGATTATTCCAACCTGTAGAACGGTTATTTGGGCGGTTATTATTGCGATTCTGACCATTTTGGCCATTGCGACCATTATTGGTACGCGTATTACGTGTATTTTCACCACGCGGTGCACGAGTTTGGCGAGTTTTGCGTTCTTGACCTTCACCTTGTTCGGCATTGCGACGTGTATTTGTACGGCGAGTCGTATTAGTACGGCCACCATTCGCACTTGTGCGAGTATTTGTAGAACGGCGTTGGCGTGTCGAACCTTCACCTTCACTAGCTGTTTGTTGGCGCGTACGACCTTCGCCAGCAGGGCGGCGTGTATTTGTACGGCGACGCGTTTGTTTTTGCTCGCCTTCAGCCGCAGCTGTAATAGTAGCAGTTTTTGCTACTGTTGGTTCTGCTTTCACTTGTGCAGTAACCTGATTATCTGTTGTATTCACAGTTCCTCCTAAAATTTTGTTCATTAATTTATTTAACATAGTTTTTCTCACCTATCACTTGAATTGATCTATGCCACGAGGAAATGTCACACAAAGAAAAAGGCGCTATTATACTAGCGTCTCGTCAAATGGGCGCAAAAATGCGCTATCAAATTTTGCCGTTCCTAGTTTGTGTGCCATTTGCCGTAGCAAATGAGTATAGTGCACTATCAGATGCTTCAACCGCAAGAGACTTCTATTTTTATCTCAATCCGATACGCAGTGCAATATAGTCCGATCTGTTTTGATGAAAGCCTCACTTTCATACGTTGTGCTCATTATAACATAAAAACAACATAAACAAAAGAGTTCTACGCTTGATTCATCAAAAGTAACATAAAATTTTACTACTACTTAAAAGGGCGGCTCAAACCGAACCACCCCAAAGCATTTCATTATTTATCATCTGGCATACTTTTATAAAACCCTTCAATATGCACTCACCAGCAATGCAACGAGAATTCGAGTAGTGAAAGCGCTGCTCGTAGGCGATACTTTCATAATAGATGCCAACCGTTTGTCAATGGCGATGTTCCTCAACGCCTCACCATATTGATTGGCCTATAGCTTTAGCAAAACCTTCACGGTATAAATTAGCCCCACCGTTAGCCGGATGTCTAAGACCGATGGCTGAAAGACCGAATCGCCCCATCGTATCCGCCGATTTTTGACCGACAGCGAGCACGAGAGGCTTCGGTCCACCTAATTCGGTATGCAATGCCAACAGTTTTTTCGTATATTCCCAACCTAGCTGTTGCTCCGACTCAGTCGGCGTCCGGTTAGTGAGCGGTTCGCCCGCCTTATGAGGATGAAAGGGGAATATATTCCACAACAGTGCATCGTACGGATCAATACCTTGTTCAATGATGGCACTCCATACTACCGTATCCGTAGGTTCGTTAAACCCTTGTTCCTGTTGAGTCCGTTTCAGCATAGGACTCACAGGGGAGCTGGTTCTTTGTAATGTAACAGGCGTTATCTGATGCGCCCGAATCGTTTTATGCCTATCCAACAACATGCGCTCACAGGTAATGGCAATGCCCGAAAAGCGCCCACCTTGATATCCAACAGCCTCCGCCACCACAAAGATTTTGGAGCGTCCCAACCGCGGCAACAAATACGCCATCAAATTATTACGACGCACCTGAGCCGCATCAAAGCCAGGTCGAACCATTTCGAGGTCAGTATTCACCTCACCCCACGGATTGTGAACAAGCTCGCCCCTATATTGACCGAGCCAATCTACAAACTGCTGTACTTTTGCAATCTGATTCGTATCAAACGAGGCTATATATTCATCAAAAGACAGCGTTTTTTCTTCCTCTGGTGCAAATAAGGACATAGGATTTCCCCCAATTTATACTACCGAACCATATAATTAATAATGCTGTATATCATGATTATCAAGCTTTTATATACTGTATTTATACACTAAAACCTATAGTAATACAATCCATATATTACGATGCCCAATCATGATATGTGATACTATATCCGATAATCACGCACTACATAAAATGTTGCTGTTACTATATTTATAATAGCACCTATTTCTGAAAGTTTGATGCAAAATTAATACTCAAATATATCTACATGCAACATCACATTTATATATAAAACTCGATTTTGTCTTCTTTGGCAAGTTGGAATTGTTCAAATATGTGGTTTCGAATATTGACGAAGGATGCGGAGGTCCGGTCCGTCCTATCGATGAGATTGACAGGGATAATGGTTTGCACCCGACCCGGATTAGCAGCGAGCACTACAACACGGTCTGCAAGGACTACCGCCTCTTCGATGTCATGCGTAACGAATACGACCGTTTTACCCTCTTCACGGCAGATGCGGGAGATTTCATCCTGCAAATTGATACGTGTCAACGCATCAAGGGCCCCTAGCGGTTCATCCATGAAGATAATATCCGGATCGACCGCCAGCGCCCGCGCAATGGATACACGTTGCTGCATCCCACCGGACAACTCCGCCGGATAGCGATTGCGCGCATGGTCGAGCCCCACCATTTTCACGTATTTGTCGATAATAGCAGGTCGCGCTTCCTTAGGTACGTTCTTGCTTTCAAGGCCCAGTTCAATATTGCTTTCCACCGTTCGCCACGGTAGCAGTCCGTAATTTTGAAAGACCGTTACATACCGCAGTTGGGGGGCTTTCACCTCTGCACCATCGATGGTAATAGAGCCCGATGTAACAAGCTCAAAACCTGCCATAGCATTTAAAAGCGTGCTTTTACCGGACCCGGAAGGACCTAAAAGGCAAATAAATTCGCCTCGTTCAATATCCAGATTAATATCTTCAAGGATGGTGAGCGGTTCTCCATCTTTCATAAATTCCTTGTGTACATTGCGCACCGAAATGTAACCCATGCGTCCACCTCCTATTTCTCAATACCCCAACGTCTATAAATCCATTTTTCGATGAGGGATACGCCCCAATCGAGCAAAAGTCCTACAAAGCCAATTGTCAAAATCGCCACCATCAGAAGATCGTTACGCAAATTATTCCGCATATCGATGATGAGGAATCCAAGCCCCGTCTGTGAACCTACCATTTCCCCCGTCACCAGGAAGATCCACGCCGTTCCGAGCGCGATGTGAAGTCCCGATGCAATACCGGGAAACACGGCGGGCAATACAATTTTAAATAACAGTTCCGGCTGCTTGATACCAAAATTTCGAGCCACCTTGATGTATACGGGGTCGATATTCTGAATCGCGGACACCGTGGACAATAGAACCGGGAAAAACGCCGCGATAAAGATGATGACGATGGCCGGCGCCTGTCCGATACCAAAGAACAGTACGATAAACGGCAACCATGCCACCGGTGAAATGGGACGAATCACCTGAACGATGGGATTGATATAATTCCAAATGCCCTTATACCAGCCTAAAATAAGTCCTAAAAACACGCCGGCTACGACGGAAATGATATAGCCTATGAAAAAGCGCACCAAACTGTCCGCAACATCCTTGAATAACACGCCGTCTCCGATGAGCTCCCCAAAGCCGAGCAACACTTTGTATGGCGTCGGCAGCAAGGCTTCGTTAAATCCGCCGAGGAGAACGATTAATTCCCAAATTAGCCACGCTGCGATAAATGAGCCTGGCACATATGTATATTTCTTCATGGTCCCCCTCCTATGGTAACAATGTTTGATCTACAAACTCTGAATAGCTCGGCACGTTTTTGATTAAATCAATATGTGTCATGTGATGCACGAGCGCATTGTAACGCTCCTCTGTAAGGGCTAAATCTTTAAACCCAATCACTTTGAGGGAACGTTCAATAACAGGATCCTTAAACTTCATGTATTTTAAGGAAATCTCCTTTTGCGCCTCCGGATGCTCGTCTAAATATGTACCTGCATCGAGATAGGCTTTTGTGAAAGCCTTCGCCAAGTCGTGGTGTTCATCGACGAATCGACCGTTGAACACGAGGGCGCAACAAATATTGTCATGCCATAAGTGATCAGGGTCTTCAAAGACCTTTCCCGCACCCATTTCTATGGCGAGAGAACCAAATGGCTCTGCCACGCTATAGCCAGCAATTTGACCGACCGACAACGCAGACGGCATTTCGGGAGGACTCATCTCCACTATCTGTACATCCTTCTCACTAAGACCAGCCCGTTCAAGCATGAGGTCTACGAGGATTTTTTGAGTTGATTGCTTATGAGGGATAGCAAAGGATTTACCTTTCAAATCCTGTACAGAGTTAATATCGTTATTTACAACGATAATGTTGCCTTCCGTATGACCTAATGCCGCCGCGCGCACATCTATGCCCTGTTCACGAGCCTTTACGCCGAGCTCAACGAGAACGGCTGCAGCGTCTACTTTACCGGTGTTGAGCGCATCCATGAGTTCCGGCCAGGAACCGTATTTAACAAGCTCTACATGGACAGGACCATCTGCTGTCTCCAATTCCTTCGTAGCAAATACCGGCAGCGCATGAGTAATCGGTAAATACGCAACGCGCACGGTCTTCAGCTCCTGTGCTGACTTCGGTACCGTATGCTGATAATATGCATACGCCGCACCTCCGATAACGAGAAGCACAACAGCAATGATTAGATACCAAATTTTCTTCATAATGTCCCCTCTTTCTACCTCACAACAAGGGGCGTTTATGACTCATATCAATTTCCGCATTTTTCTAAACCTTAGATGAAATCAGGCTTTAGAACACCTCGTCTTCTAAACTTAATATAACCTACTATATCAATATGTATTAATTATGTCAATAAATCATATTAATATTGTAGGCATTATTATTTATGTACGAAAAGTATCAATATAAACAAAATAATATTCATTCAAATACGCATTTCACTAAGAAGGCAAGAATAGATAATATGTAGAGAGTTAACATCAACAAACTTTCAGATAACATAAAGCCGCAAAATTTTAATTAACCAAAAACAGCAAACAACTAATTAACAAAAAGTGGTAAGGTGCTAATTAACAAAAAACAGATAGTATTCGTTGTGATATGTACCCCCTTTACTAGACAACCAGTAAAGGGGATACATATCATTGGATACTACCTGTTTTTAATGTTTATTAAGTTTTCACAATTATTTGAATAGAGTCTTTTTATTTAATACGTAAACTTCAGATGTACCTGCTTCACTAGACTCAGATACATGTGGATAAATGGAGGACTGACGGAAATGCGTAATTTCCCCTTTTGGAACGATTAACATAAGTGGCTTACCAGATTCGATAATCTTGTTAAATTCCTCTTCACTTACTTGTTCCATAAGATATTTCTTCTGCCATTCAGCGCTACGTTTTTTTAATTTATCTCGATCATCCCAGCGGCTTTCATCACCATTAATCTTAATAACCTTATGCCCCGTATAATACACAACAGCCGTACTATAGCCGTTATAATAATAGACATCCCCTTCATAGGAATCCACTACTGGAACAACATCAATATTACTACGTTGCTTAACGAATGGCTCTAAACCTTCCATAACAACTATAGAAGATATAACCATCGTACCAAGGACAATAATTGTAACTAAACGATATCCTCGTTTCGTATACCATGTATAGAACATAGCCAATATTGCCATAGCAACCACGACATAGAGCAAACAATAAAAACCCCATGGTGCGAAGAAAGAACCTGCTACATAAGCAATCCACAAAAGCAACGTCGGCCCCATAATAATCCATTTTAAGGCTCTAGATTTGCCTTTGCGAATAAGCTTCATAACGCCCAAAGCACCGATAGCACTAAATGGGACTAAGCTAACAAAGGTATATAGAGGGTATTTTGTTGCCATCAAGGTGTAGAATAGCACAATTCCAACACCCCAAGTCATATTATAGATAAACCCTGTATGACGTTGTTTAAAGCCATCGATTATACCGTAAATAACAGCACCCGTCCACGGCATAGAAGCACCAAGGAAGATAGCGAGATAATACCACCACACATTATCTTCTGGATGCTCCGATTGAGTAGCGCGAGTCACATTGTGAAGCCCTAAGAAGCCATTGATAAAGTCTTGACCATGAACACTGTACATGTATACATACCACGGCAAACAAACTACACAAAAAGCTAAAATGCCACGCCAATCGAAGATGGCTTTCACCATAGACCAAGAACGATTAATACCTGCAAAGGCAAGCAGAATCATACCAGGCAACACAATCGCTACCGGACCTTTAGTGAGTACGCCTAACGCAGCAAATACATAGGCTACAATCATGGCATACGGTTTCTGTTCCACCAATCCCTTGTAGGAGTAAATCATGACCATCAACGTCGTATAGAGGAGCACCATATCCGTAATAACGCCATGTGCTACGGTCCAGAACATGAGAGATGTGCCTAGAACGGATGCCCCAATGAGACCAAGTGCCCACTTACCGCTCATGGTGCGCGTAGATTGATACATGGTCGCCACCGACAAAGCACCAAAAATAGCACTCGGTAGGCGCACCACCCAATCAGCAATTCCAAAGATTTTAAAGCCAAGAGCAATGAGCCAATAAATCATAATTGGTTTATCGTACCAATAAGTACCATAAATCTGCGGAGATAGCCAATCACCTGAAAGAACCATTTCCTTTGCTGTTAACACATAATTAGATTCAACGGGATCTGTAACAGGCAACATATTATTGCCAAACATATAAAACACTAGCCACACAATAAATACGACTGGTGTTAATCGAGAGAGTTTCATAAGGGCCTCCTTATCGACGATTACGATAGTATCTAAAGCCCAGTACTACAGCTATAATGACAAATACAACGATCATAACAATCAAGAACTCATGATTGTACTCGATAAGGTCTTGCCAATTTTCACCAAGTACCTTGCCTAAGTAAACGAGCAAAATCGTCCAAGGAATCGTACCAAGTACCGTCCAGATGATGAAATGCCACATGGGATAGCGTGCCATTCCTGCAGGGAAGGAGATAAAGGTACGAACACCAGGTAAAAGTCGACCAAAAAATACAGCTACACCGCCATATTTATTAAACATCTTTTCTGCCAGTTCAAATTTATGTTCATTAAAGAATATATATTTACCATATTTCAATAATAAAGGGCGCCCACCATGCTCACCCATCCAGTAGGATACTATAGAACCAACAATACCTGCTAAGATACCTACCACCATTGTTGTATGCATATCAAATATGCCTTGAGCTATCAAATACCCCGCAAAACCAAGTACGATTTCACTTGGAATAGGCACGTTAGCATTTTCTAGAACCATTGCAATAAACATGGCCGTATAGCCATATGTTTCCATAAACGAAATAATATATTCCACTATTTTACCTCATTAAAAATCCCCATCCGGGTTCTATAATGTACTTATGCTTGTACATCATTTCGTGAAAATTTCACCCAACCATTTAGTACACTATATATTTTACCATAATAAAGAGACCCTCACCACAGGTGGGGTCTCTTTAAAGTATAAACAGTATGCAATTTTCGAAATAGCTTTTTTGCTATTGTGTACATTTCAGTAAAAACAGCTAACAATTAACTGACTATACGGTACCTAATCTCCTCTGTCTAAGCAAGACCATATGGTACACATATAGGACATGTTTCTTCACTGCGAGGGCTTTGTAAAATATCCGCTTTAATACCGAACCACTCTGCTAAATTCTCTGGAGTCATCATCATATGCGGAGTTCCATCACCTACAATAGCTCCCTCTTTAAGAGCAATAATGCGGTCACTATAGCGTAAAGCTAGATTCAAATCATGGAGTACCATAACGACCATAATATTTCGTTCCCGCTGTGTGCATTTAACTAGCTCCATCAACTCAATTTGATGACGACTGTCAAGATAAGTAGTCGGTTCATCGAGAAGTAAAATATTCGGTTCTTGCGCCAAACTTAATGAAAGCCATACGCGCTGCCGTTCACCGCCGGATAGTTCCCCTATTTGCCGATACCGATATTTCCATACATCTGTGCATTTCATCGCCTGCTCCACAGCAGCTAAATCCGCATCAGATAGTTCCTTAAAAATCGATACATACGGATTTCGTCCGGATCGAACCAACTGCTCAACTAACATTCCTTCAGGAGCTGTCGTAATTTGCGGTAACAAAGCTATATGGCGCGCTAATTCCTTCGTATTCCACGAATGTAAAGATTTTTCATCTAACGATATAGTCCCTTGTTTTATCTTGATAAGCCGCGCCAAAGCTTTCAAAAACGTTGATTTTCCCGAACCATTTGGACCAATGATAGATATTATTTCCGGTTTATCAAAGACGATAGATTGATTCTCCAGTATCAATCGTTTCCCATAGCCTACCGTTATATTATCGACGGTTAACACACTCATCTTCGCCCCACCCCTTTCAATAGATACAAGAAGAATGGAGCACCCAAGAAGCTCATCAGTACGCCTACAGGAATTTCACCAGGCGCAATCATCATGCGCGCCAATGTATCTGCATAAACAATTAATATACCACCAAAGACCATAGACGTAGGAATCAAGTAACGGTAATCCACACCTACGATGAGGCGCGCCACATGAGGCACTATAAGACCTACAAATCCCAACATCCCCGATACGCTCACCGCTGATGCGGCTAACAAAGAGGCTAATACGAGTAAGGACAATCGACATCTTTCAACATGTACCCCCAAGGTGCGTGCCGTGTCATCACCTAAACTGAGCAATGTAAGCCATCTGATAGATATCATAGATCCAATAATGCCTATAGCCGTATAAGGCCAAATCATCATCACATCGTCCCAGCTGCGCCCTACAAAACCACCTGCCATCCAGCTCACCGTTCCTTGAACACGATCCGGATAAAAAACGGACAAAATCGTATTAAACCCGCCGAAGAAAGCGGCTACAGCCACACCGGCTAAGATAAGGCGCAACGGATTAAGTCCACCTTGCCAAGAAATACCGTAAACCAAAAACGATGCCACTAACGCACCAACAAAAGCACCAATAGGAACAAGCATAACGTAAGTAGGCATGAGAATCATAATAATCATAGCCGCCAAAGCACCGCCAGAGGTAATGCCGATAATTCCGGGATCCGCCAAAGGATTTCGCAAGATACCTTGTAAAATCACGCCAGCTAAGGCAAGATTCATGCCCGCTAAAAAGCCCACTACAACACGTGGTAAGCGTATAGTCATGATAATTTGACCAATTTTTGATGTATCGCCACCCGTTATGATTTGGTATAATTCGCTCCAAGTTAATGGAACGGCGCCCAATTTCATACTCAGCAACACACCTGCTATTAACAGAATCAGTGCAGCCACAAAAACGCGTAAGCCACGACGTTCCTGCACATTAATGAGATTGTCCATATAACACCTTTTCCGCATATAATAACACTTGATCCATTCGGGCGGTCGGCACCGACGCAAACAACGGACCCGGCAAGACCTCTATATTCCCATTAGCAATAGCAGGTACATTCTGCCATGCCGGCGTTTTAAAAGCCTTTTTAAAAGCTGCTATATCTTTCTCACCGCTACTGCCATGATTAATCAAGATAACCTTGTCGCAATCAAGAATGGCCATCGTCTCCAGATTAAGCGGAATATATCCATCCAAAGCATTCTCCGATACATCCTGCGGCAAATATACATCAGCAACATTTTTTGCTCCTAATCTTTGGAAAATATCTCCCACATATGTTTTACTGGAGGCTAGTTGATAACTCGTAGGCGTCCCAAAAACGATGAGGACACGCGGCGCAGATTCATCTTTATGCCGCTGTATGATTTCTGATAGGATATCATTATATTTCTGGACCAACGCAACCGCCTCCCTATCATGACCAGTCATGGTGCCCACATGCCGAATATGGTCCATGATGTCATCATAATTGGAGGATAGATGGTAAAAGCTAGGAATATGATTCGCATTAAATGCTTTGCGCAACGCCGTTTGAAACGGCATGGCGATGCCGATAACGAGATTTGGGTCGGACATAATAATTCGTTCAATACTTGGAGATACAGCACTATTCATATTTGGATACTGTGCAATTTTAGCCTGCACATCTGCCGGTAACTCCCTTGAATTTACTACGCCTACGGGGCTAACACCTAAAGCGATGAGTAATTCGCTATCTGCCGAAGAAATAGATACTACTCGACTTGCTACACTCGGCAACGACACAATTTGCTTTGTATCATCTTCAATCTGAATAGCACCTACCTCGCTGAATACCTCTCGCTTACCTTCAAAACTTATAACCGTAGTGAAAGCTCCCACAACGGCAACAATACCCCATAAACATAATAATGGCTTATTGATAATGATCACCTCGCAGATAACTTATGCAAGCTAAACCTCATAGATTATAATTTCAAATTAATGCCACTATATTATGTATGAAATACATGCATTAAAGCCTCAGCATTTCATACATACATTAATATCTCACTATTACATACGCAGGTTAAGGCCCATGCGATAAGTGGCGCCATGAATATCTCGTAAGTCTTGTTTTTCACCAAATATATTTTCAACCCCTACATACATGGATGCATTGTCATTCAACTGACGAGTAACCATGACGTTCCAAGTTTGAATATTTTTCTTCTTCGGAATGCTGAGACGTGGGTTAACAACGATAGCATCGATGCCATCAAGGTAGTTAATATAATAATTACCCCAGAACGCACCAGTCCATCGACCTTGATGATAATTAACACCACCACTAAATACATGGCGACCACGGTTTAACAGACGGTCGTGAGTCACGTCATTTTTGGCATCCAAATATGTATAGTTGCCGAATACATCCCATTTATTATTGAGTCTATGATTTACAGATAATTCCAGACCTTGCAATACAGCACGAGGTAAATTGGAATACGAAACATAAATACGGCGATTTGCCATATCAATACGATTGGCACCACTTTCAATATAATTTTTAATAACATTGTGGAAATAGGAAGCCTTAACATTTGTCCGTTTCCAATCTTTTTCTACAGAGAAATCAAAGTTATAAGAGCTTTCAGGTTTCAAATTAGGATTACCTTGCAAATATATATCGAAAGCCCCTAATCGCCCTCTCGGCACATTAGATGCCATAAGCCAATGATGATACATTTCCGTCATACCAGGTGTGGAATAGCCTGCACCATAGTTCATTTTAAAGCGAAGACTATCATTTGCTTTATAGGTAACACCAATCTTAGGCGACCAATGGCTATCAAATGCATTTGACGTATCGTAGCGAACAGCAGGAATAATTACCCATTTACGACTAGGTTTCCATTGATGTTGTACAAAGTAACTACCGTAATTAATGGTTGCCTTACCCGCGGTATCTGTAATGCCTTCTCGAGTTCTTGACCATGCTATGGATCCATTATTAATACGCGTACTAATCGCTTCTTGACGGCGGAATTGAACGCCATACGTCAAGAGATTTTTCTTATCGATTGCCGTGTTAACCTGTGCGTCTGTAATCCATTCTTTATTATAATATTCATCCCAAATGGATAGTTTTTTTATGCCACCCGTGCGCTTATATTGATCATAAGTGTCTTTGTAATGATTGTAGTAAGACTGCACCATAAGCGATGACCGACCGCGACGGCCATTCCAACGAAGACCTGTGCTTGTAGTAGTCGTATTTTTATCAACCGATTGAGTTAATGCGCTACCCTTTTTCGTATTCATATCCAAGTCTTCAGTTTCTCGATCTATAAAGAAGGAAAATTTATCCCTTTTTCCCGCTTGATAAGATACGTCAAAATGAAGCGGTATTCGGTCACCATGATAGTTATTATCCGATCCAGAATCATTATTTCCCGCTATATTCCTGCGAATTCCAGCCCCAATCGATCCGTTCCACTTTCCTTGTTGTCCACTACGAGCCAATACATTGAAGTTATATCCTGTCGCACTCGATGCATCACGACGGGAAATTTCAGTATTAACCTCTACACTTGGCTTTCTGGATTGTTTTGTAATAATATTAATAACCCCACCGTTCGCCTCGGAACCATAAAGGGCACTCGAAGGACCACGCGTTATTTCGATGCGCTCCACATTATCCATGCCTTGACGAAGCCAGCCCATAGCATTAGCTCTTGTTTTCGTCAACTCTCCCGTAACACGTCGTCCATCAATAAGAATTAATGTATGACGAGATTCGGCGCCACGCATCGTAATATTTTGTCCACCGTGGGCATCGGTGCTGAAAGCAACGCCTGGCACACTTTGTAAGGCTTGCTCTAAATTACGATATTGGCGACTTTTAATTTCTTCTTGTGAAATAATCGTTGTCGCAATTGGTACATCCCGAACTAAGGCCTCCGTACGAGTAGCGGTAACCGTAATGTCTTTCATACGTCTTGACTGATCATCGCTTGCATTATTTTGAGATTCATTCACACTAACTACACTTGTAGAACTATTATTTTCTGCCCCTACCACACCTGCAGCAGATGTTAGATACACAACACACAATAGTGCTGCCCATGATTTTTTCATCACACACCTCCAGAAAATATATTAGGGCTCTAATAGCATAAAACGATATCTAATCTCAATTATATATTCATTAAGAATAACTATCAATATTATTTTATGTTATCAAAGTAATATATACACATATAAAAAAACTAGTATCTATAAAGATATTAGTTTTTCATTATACTTATAAATTATAGTGAATTGTGATATCTGCATATTGCTGTGTACCTGTAGAATTTTCAGCGCCACCCACACTATAAGCATATTCCCTAGCATGTTCTGATAACATAGGATCATCAGAATTAAGAACTTCCACACTGGCAACACTGCCACCTGGGGCAAAATAAATTCTTAGTGTCACATCACCTTGAATCCCCATAGTATATGCATCTGTAGGGTAATTACTATTAATTGCACTTTGTAAATTACTCCAATACCCATCATAACTGAATGTGCCGCCACCACCGACATCAACTTCAGTACCTCCGGTACCTTCACGATCGCTAAGCCCTTCTCCGCTACCTGTTGATGCATACCCGATTCCAGAACCTTCAGCTCCGACAAGTCCACTCCCCGTATTGCTACCAACAGAAGATTGTTTAACCGTTCCTATTTCACCAGCACTCGCTTGTTGACTAGACGGACTTACATCACTTTTTGTAGGAACAGCAGAGTTTCCATTTTGTCCTCCATGACCGGCTCCTCCGTTATCAAGTTGAACATTATTATTTTCCAATTCTTTTGAGTGTTGAAGCTCATGAGCTTTTTCTTCTTTAATTTGCTCTTTAATTTCCTCTACTTGTTTCTCTGCTTCCTGTTCCGTTAGAAAATTAATTTGTAACGATCCAGCCATCTGAGATTCGATATAATCAGAAAAAGAAATAAAAGCAACACCCACCGTAATAATACTTATAATGGTAGCAATAACAAAGGCTTTTTTATAGGTCATATGTGGATAATTCCACACATCTACATATTGTTTCGCCATAGCATCACCTATTTATTAACAGTGGCAATACTAATACTTGCAGCGCCGGCTAATTTCATATCATCCATTAATTCCACGACCTTGCCATAACTCAACTCCTTGTCGGCACGAATAAGGAAGTTTTGATTTTTATTCTCTCCAATTTTGGCTTTCACAGAGCTAATAAGCTGTTCTTTCGTCACATATCCATCATCAATCATCAGCTGCCCAGATTTTTCAAAATCAATTAAAACCGGGCGCAACTCTGCGGACTGTTGTGTTTTTGTTTTTGGTAGCATAATAGACAAGGATTGTTGTGGAATCGTATATATGGTGCTAATCATAAAAAATACGAGCAAGAAAAAGATGATATCAATCATAGGGATAATCATCAAAGTAGGCTTTTCTCCCTCCATACGGCTCATTCGTTTCATGCAGCATGCCCCCGATCATAAGAATCTAAGACACGAGAAAATGAATCTTCTAAACGAGATATTGTCATACGTACATGATGAGTAAACCCGGCATGAAAACACAATGCCACAATAGCCACGCAAAGACCAGAAGCAGTTGCAACAAGGGCTTCCCCCACACCACCGGTAATAGCAGTAGGTACCGCACCGTCAGCACCGAACACCTGAAAGGCACCAATCATACCCGTTACAGTACCAAGCAAACCTAATAATGGTGCTATCGTAACAATAGTAGAGAGCCAATCAAGGCCACGTGAAGCGTGTGTATAAACATGGGCCACCATATCTTCCATTTTGGATTGCAATACATTGCGATCATGACACTGTCCAAGCACGCGAGTTAGATTATACGAAATATTAGCTGTATATTTAGATTCTAAGCTAGTTAATAAGGATTGCCAGTTTATTTCGCTCTCTTCTAATGCATCATTCAGAGCAAACATTTCCCGCTTCAATTGTCGATAATAAGCTATACGTTCTATCGCTATAGCTACGGTTATGATAAGTGCCACTAGTAGCGGCCACATAACAAATCCACCATGTAAGAATAATTCCCACGCCTCTTTCATCGTAAACCTCCTTTATAAGTAGCTTAATTCTATATACTAATTTCCTACACTAACAAACTGATTATAAATAGACTATCCTATTGTAAATTGATAAATAAAATCACTTAATAAGTCTATCATATCATACTACATTTTCCAATCTTATATGTATAACAAGCACTTTAAGAGCATTATAATCTGTGAATCTGAAATAATTTTGAATTTATATCTCAATTAATACGCAAAAAAGCGACCAGGATTTCTCCATGATCGCTTTTATACTACCTTTAGATTATATTTGTACCTTTCTAGACTACATCATAGAAGCAGTACTATTGCAATTCAGTAGTTTGTGTCTTTACTTCACGAGCTGTAGTAAATGCTGCTAATTCTGCATCACCAGAACCAAGAATTACTTTATTAGCCACTAACGCATTAGCCGCTGTTTTAGCATCTTGTAAAGTAATTCCAGCACGAGGAGCACTAATTGTGATTGATGTGCTTTTACCACCGACCGTAGAAAATGTAAGATATACAACGCGTTTCTCCGCCATGTGGGCGCCTCCTTTCACGTTTCATAAACAAGTTCATCGAATCTAGATAGGCTGTAAACATGTTAGATTACAAATATACGTATCTTCGATTCATATCAATAAGGATGGGAATGTGTGGACTTGCTATTTCTACACCTCTTTACGACTATGTGAGGCTGTATGAAATCAGCAATTAACAATGTGTTTGGATCACCTAAAACAAGAATGAGTAGAAACTCTACCCTTAATGCCCTAAGGATACTTCATTGACGCGGACCACGTCGGACAAGCTGTGGTCATACAAGGCTGCCAGCGCATTACCAACGGTTTTCACATTATCGTCAGACGCTTCTTCTGCAACACGAGTATAGGTTACGTCTTTGTACTTCGGCGCATCTTCGGTACCGATGTTAAAACGCAACACCAATTTAGTGCGTTTAATGTTAGCCATCGTATCACCTCCTTTCACCCTCTTATATTCCTGAGGTCCTCATTCGACAACCCCTTTGCCGTTATTTAAGGTACTTATGGTGAAAGTAGCTGAACTCTACTTATAATATGATGAATTGAAATAGAAAAAGACCTCTACCAAGTGTTATCTAGAAACTTAATATTCTAGATAGCGCCAGTAAAGGTCTATAAAGCGCTCTTACTACGAGTACTATTCAAATCCATATTATTCGGTTTTCAAAGCCAATATAAAGTCATATGCTTTAACAGCGGCTTCAGTGTCCACAAAATGTAGAGGGTTTAACATACGACAGAATTTAAAAAGATATTCATGTTTACTCAAAATGTCTTTTATATGTAGCACTGTCTCACGGGCTGTACAAGCTGAGCTATAGCCATTCATCATAGCATATAGATACGAAATGGATAAATTATCCTCCCGAAGGAAGCTGTGAACGAAGACGAGTAAATCCCAGCCTTGCGGTGTTAACTCAGGCCAACGACGGCTATTCTCCCAATCGAGCAATGTGATCTTATCTAGTTCAGGCTCATAGGTAATGTCGCGCATAGCAGGACGGCCATGACTCAAGCCATAATCATGCAACTGACCTAATGTCTTGCCAAACATATAAAAAATATGACTTAACATATCCTGCAAACTATCATCCTCTGGATGTTGATCGGGCAATTGGCTATAATATGTTAACGTTTTACCACAAGCTTCTGTAACAAAATAATGTTCTCTAAAACCAGCAATAACAGGAGCTACTGGCAATTGCGTATTCACAAAAGAAATCTTGTAAAACTCATAATCAAAAGAAGCTCTAGGTGCGGGCTTAATCCAACTAGAGCGATGGTTACTTATATCCTGTTTTACAAAGTACTGTTTGTTGTTAAAATCCACAGAAAAAACACGATGTTCTGTCTCTTGATCAATCATTCGATCGATATATTCTAATAGCATATCATTCATTATTTCCCCCCGTATATACACTCTATAATGCTAATCGCCCTCTCAAAGCATAATAACTAGCATTTCCAATATAATATCTCCCAAATTTATATTGTATAATCTAGTATATATAGCATTATAATAATTTATGAATTACAACATATTAGCTATTACTCATATAAGTGTATACAATTTGTGTACTTATTATACTACAATTATCAATCGATATCAAAATCAAATTTATTTATAAAGTTAGTATTTTACTGTATTTATTTTACATTTATCGATTTATATATATTTCACGATTTATAATTCAGTACAATTAAATCCAAACCTATTACCATTAACATTACTAAAAATCTATTTATAGAAAAGAAAAACCCCCTAGCCTAAGCTAGGGGGTTCTTCTGGTAATTATGATAATAGGTTTAGATTCAGACTACTATATAGACCAACTCTGATCATGTCTAAATCAAACGAATTAACCTACAAATTTTGTCACTGCCGCAGTATCAGTTAAGTGACGTTTAGGCATACCCATTTCAGCAGGGGAAATGCCAAGAGCAAGACCTACTAATTGGGACATGTGTAAGATTGGCATATCTTTGCCGCCGCCTACAACTTCTTTAGCTTCTTTTTGGAACATATCAAGTTGCATTTGGCAAAGTGGGCAAGGAGTAACTACGCAATCTGCGCCTTCTGTAGCCGCATCTTTATTGATAGAGCCAGTCATTTGCATTACGGAATCATGTGCAGGGTATACTGCATGGAAACCGCAGCAGTCAAGTTTACGGGAGAAGTCAATTGGTGTAGCACCGATAGCGGAGATCAAATCTGCTAAGGATGTAGGCATTTGATAATCTTCGAAGCCCAATTCAGTTTGAGGACGAAGAATATGGCAACCATAGTATTCAGCTACACGTAAACCAGTTAAAGGTTTAACAACTTTAGCTTTCAATTTATCCAAACCGTAATCGCGGATCAATACCCATAAGAAATGAGTAATATCAGTTGTACCGCGGTATTGTTTACCGATTTGAGCTAATTTTTTGTTAACTTCGTTCTTTTCTTTTTCGTTATTGTCTAATTCATTTTTAGCTTCACGAAGCATCAAAGTACAAGTGTTACATACAGTTAAAAGGTTCAAACCTTTTTCTTCTGCCAATGCAATATTACGAGCATTTGTAGCAAGTGTAATTTCTGGAGCGATGTCTTGAACGTGGGACGCGCCGCAGCAAGTCCAACCGTCAAGTTCTTCCAACTCGATGCCTAATTTTTTAGCTACAGCAACTGTTGCTAAGTAGTCTTCTTTGGCAGCGCTTTCAAGAACGCAACCTGGGAAAAATGCGTATTTCATTATTTGCTTACCTCCTCAGCTGCTTTCATAAGTCTGCGAACACCATCAATACCGTTTACAGGTTTTTGAGGTACTACAAGTTCGAATGGATTGATTTTGCTGTGTTTCCACAAACGCAATGCATAGAATGCTTGTTTAGCGGAATCTACAACACCATCAGATTTCAAGCTCATAGAAACTTCTTTCAAGCGACCAGTTTTGTAAAGGTCCTCTTTGAAAGCAACTGCATGGCGAACGCCTTTGCTGTTAGTAAGACCAGCTTTTGTAGCTTCTTTACGCAAGTTGGAAATATCTTGAGCAGGTTTTAAGTGTTTAGGGCAACGGGAGATACAGTTCATGCAGTGAACGCATTTCCAAAGGCCATTGTCGAATGCAGGTTGAATGTGAGCCATAGGTGCATCATCACGGCTATCCAATACGAAACGGTTAGCTTTTGTGAATACATATGGTTCTAAGAAGTCATCTTGACGTGCAGTCAATTTGTTACATTCAGATGCGCAGCAACCGCAAAGAATACATTCTGTACCAGCAACGAATTTTTTGAAGTCAGCTGGAGTTTGGCGAACGATTTTGTCCCCTTCGTTGAATTCAGCTTTAAGGAAAATCCAAGGAGCAACTGTTTTCAAGCGATCAACTTTGGATTCCCAGTCAACAACTAAGTCACGGATAACACGGAAGTTACCAATTGGAGCGATTGTCAATTCGTCTGTGCCATAACGTTCTGTTAATTCATCGATTTTAGATTCACAGCCGAGCATCGCTTCGCCGTTTACACGAATGGAGCAAGCGCCGCAAACTGCGGAACGGCAAGCTGCCAAGAATGTCAATGTTGGATCTTGAGTATCTTTAATTTTTTGAAGGCCCCAGAGGATTGTACGGTCAGGTTCGTAATCGAATTTGAAAGTCTGTACAAACGCGCGACCTTGTTGGTAACGGTGAATATGGTAGGTGATTTGTCTCATCTTAGTACTTCCTTTCTTGTGGTTCGTATTTAGTGAACACTACGTCGCGTTCTGTTAATTCGTATTGACCGTCAGCACCTAATTTGATCAAAGAATGTTTTAAGTATCTTTCATCATTACGTTTAGGATGGTCTTCACGAATATGAGCACCACGAGATTCACGGCGGTGTAAAGCGCCCATAGCAATAGCTTTTGCTACTGTTAACATGGAGCCGATTTCACAATAGTTTACGAATGCCATGTTGTAAGTACGTTCAGGGTCACCTACATAGCAAGTTTTATAATCTTCAATCAATTGTTCGATTTCTTTTAAGGCTTCAGTAATACCTTCTTCATTACGGAAGATACCTACTTTATTCCACATTGCATCAGCCAATGCATCGCGAATTTCTACAACCGGACGACCGCCTTCACGGGATGTTACTTCTGTGAAACGAGCTTCCCAAGCTTTTGCAGCTGCAGCAAGTTCCGCATCTACGTTAGGTTGTTCATGTGTTTCAGCATAATCAGCTGCGCCAGCACCGGATACTTTACCGAATACTACGCCGTCTGCCAAGGAGTTACCACCCAAGCGGTTCGCACCGTGGATGGAGATACAAGATGCTTCGCCAGAAGCGAACAAACCAGGCAATTCACATGCACAAGTTTTGTAATCCACTACGTCGATACCGCCCATTGTATAGTGACATGTAGGACGAATAGGTACCGGTTGAGTCAATGGATCGCAATGTTCGAAGCACATAGCTAAGTCGCGGATACCATGAAGTTTTTCGATAATAACTTCAGGGCCCAAGTGACGAAGGTCAGCTACTACATATGCGTTAAGGCCAGAACCGAAACCACGACCTGCAGCGATTTCATCTTCGATGGCTTTCGCTACAACGTCACGAGATGCCAATTCCATTTTGTTAGGCGCATATTTTTTCATGAAACGTTCGCCTTCAGCGTTAAGAAGGTAACCACCTTCACCACGAACCGCTTCGGACATCAAGATACCAGTACGACCAAGACCAGTTGGATGGAATTGGATCATTTCCATATCTTTCAAGCCGTTACCAGCGCGGAATGCTGCTGCCATACCATCGCCTGTGGAAAGGAATGGGTTTGTAGTACGAGTCCAGAAGATACGGCCTGCACCACCAGTAGACAAGATAATAGCTTTCGCTTTAATTTGTTCTACTTTACCTTCTTTCATGTTCCAAACTACAGCGCCACCAACGTGACCTTCTGCAGATTTAACAAGATCTAAAAGATACCATTCTTGTAAGAAGTGTACGCCTTCTTTCAAGCATTGTTCGTAAGTTGTGTGCAAAATAACGTGACCAGTTTTATCCGCAGAGTAGCAAGTACGTGGATAGGATTGACCACCGAAGTTACGTTGCGCAATTTTATTCTCTTCAGTACGGGAGAATGGAGCACCCATGTGGTCCATTTCAAGTACGCCTTCTGGACAACGAGAGCAGAAGAATTCGATTGCATCTTGGTCGCCAAGATAGTCAGAACCTTTTACAGTATCGAAAGTATGAGTTTCAACTGTATCTTCAGCTGCAACGTTGTTCAAACATGCATTTACACCGCCTTGCGCCATTGCTGTTGCAGAGCGAGTTGGGAAAATTTTAGTAATAAGAGCTACTTTTAAGCCTTTGCGACGACCTACTTCAAGAGCCGCACGCATGCCGGCGCCACCGCTACCTACTACTAGAACATCAAACTGTTCCATAATGACCTCCTCATAACTACCTATTAATAAGAAACCTGTTAGACTATCTCATTTCAAAAACTTATAAAAATTTTTGATAACCTAATCATTTTTCTTTCAAGAAAAACCCCATACTTATGCGATTTTTCTTATTTCTTTACCTATAATTATAGAGAGCATTTCAGGTCATGTCTAAACCCTATTATGCATAATTAATTTTGATTAATCTAATTGATAATTTATTTCACTTAGCATTTTTAAGGTAAAAAAAGGAGTCAAAAAATTACCTATATGAATAATTTTTACAAGAAGTTAAGGATTTTACGAAAGTAGTTCGGTTCCGAAATTTTTCTATGTTTTTATTTCCTTTGGTATCTATAGAATTCGCATAAACACTAGCTTTTTAATTATTGCTAACCATTCCTAATAATTAATATCCATTAAATTCCTACTAAATTTACCTCGAATTTAATCATCGAAAATTATCGTATTTCTCCCTTCATAACAAGCATTTATTTCTGTGATAATAATTATCATAAGTTTTTTTAGTGATTTATCGCACATCATCTAAAATCGATAAAATCACCCTCATCTATGCGCATACGGCAATCTTCGATATAGTTAGATTTTATTCATTAGCAGAATTCATTAAGTTTCAGTCTTTCACCATTTTTAAGGCTTTCAAAGATGAAGAAACGTCTTGTAAACTCGCATGTACATTCATCTTTTGCTCATTACCATTGTATAAGGTATGATAATAGATAAATAAGTTATATAATATTATATATATAGTCACCTTATATGGTGTTGTGGCTTTCAAAAAAAGAAAGTTTATATATATATAATGACTATAATTAATGTAGTTGGAGAGCTATATTTTTAAATCATACATAAGGAGAACAGAGAATGAAAATTTTACTTGTAGAAGACGAAGAAATGCTGAATGGTATCACGGCTAAATATTTACGTGCAGAAAATATGACAGTTGATACATGCTTCAATGGGCAACAAGCGATCGATTACGTTAACACATCTAGCTATGACGTTATCGTAATGGATATTATGATGCCAATCCTCGATGGTATCAGTGCTCTTGCACAAATGCGTAACGACGGTAATACAACACCTGTATTGCTTTTAACAGCAAAGGATTCCTTACAAGATAAAGTTACAGGCCTTAACACTGGTGCAGATGATTATCTTGTAAAGCCTTTCGATCTTGAAGAGTTAACCGCTCGTATTTATGCATTGGCTCGTCGTAATGCGCGTCATGCACAAAACGATATCCATGTAGGTCCACTTACCATCAATGTTCCTCAACGTACTGTTAAACGCGACGGCGAAACAATTACATTGACTGCAAAAGAATTCGACCTATTATTCTATTTAGCAAGTAACGAAAATATCGTATTATCTCGTCAACAAATCCTTGACCATGTTTGGGAATACGATTATGAAAGCTACTCTAACCTTATCGACGTATACATTAAAGATTTGCGCAAGAAAATTGATACTGATGAGAATGTAAAACTCATTCAAACGGTTCGTGGAGTAGGGTATGTCCTCAAAACAGAAAACTAATGATCCTCACCGAGATCTAGATACCATGTCTGGGGCAGCCACCGATTTATTTAATCGGCTGCCCCTAACCTTTAAAATTATGTCTTGGTATACCATCTTTTTGCTTATCATTTTGATGGTTGCATCCGCATGGATTTACGCATATACACATGAATCCGATAACAAAGAAGTGCGCGAACGCTTACAACAACAAGCGATGATTATGGCTACGGATATCCGCAAGTTTAAACCGTACCAAGATAATACATTCTTCTTTGTATCAACTCAAGACGGCTATATTATTAAAGGCGCCTTGCCAGATGGGTTTCCAAACCAAACAATCCTTTCCTTAGGCCAAGTTGGTGAAATTGCTGCTGGTGATGATACCTTCTACTACTACGATACTCCGGTCAACGAACCGAACTATCGTGGTATTTTGCGTGCTGTTACAAAAGTAAAAACAGCCTCTAAAAAGACGGAAAACCTTTTATACAGCTTACTGTTAGGGAATATCATTTTCTTACTAATTTCCTCCCTAGGCGGTTATCTTTTCATCAAAAAAGGACTTAAACCGGTCCGAACCTTGACGAAAACAGCTAAAGTCATCGGTAAGAACAACGACTTGAGCCGTCGTATCGACATTCCGGCTCGCACAGCGAGAGATGAAATCTACGAACTAACTACAACATTTAACCGTATGATTTCAGGTCTTGAGGATTCTTCCAATCGTGAAAGACAGTTTAGTTCTGACGTATCTCACGAGCTACGTACACCAATTGCCGTTATTAAAGCAGAAAGTGAATTTGCTCTAAAATACGGTCGTACAGAAGCAGATCTACGGGAAGGTTTAACACATATCTTAGAGCAAGCTAAGTTCATGACTAACCTCGTAAGCCAACTGCTTGATGTAGCCCGCCTTGAAAATGCACAAGGTCTAAGCTTTGCACCTGTCAATGTATCATTGATGTTATCCAATATGGTCCACGACTATACAAGACTCTGTACAGAAAATACAGATAAACAGATTACGATTACATCTCATATTGAGCCTAATTTACATATGAATGCTCACGAAGTATCATTACGTCGAGCTATCACAAACCTAGTGGACAATGCCATTAAGTTTACAAACTCTACTATTGATATTTCGGCTAAACTCGTAGGCAGAGACTTAGTCATTACCGTAACAGATAATGGTATTGGCATCGAACCTGAAGCTCTAGATCATATTTGGGATCGTATGTATCAAACGGAACAATCGCGAAATAAAAAATCTAATCACGGTATAGGTTTAGGCCTCTACTTTGTAAATAAAGTTATTAACTTACACCATGGTACAGTAACGGCCACGAGTGAACCCCAAGTAAAAACTACATTTACCGTGCGATTGCCGTACAATACAAGGGAAGAATAACATAAAAGGGACTGACCAATGGTCAGTCCCTTTTCTATATCAATTTTAATCCAAAAGCCCATAATGTAGAATTAATTAAACCATAAAAAACTAGCATATAGAAGCTCCTTCTATATGCTAGTTTTTGTGTATTTAATTTTAAAGCAACTTATTATAGATAATTAACTTTAGCCTACAAATTGTTGCCAAAACGGCATATATACATATTCTAAGAAGGTCCATACAAGCAGACCCGCTACAGCACCAACGATAGCACCATTAATGCGGATCCAGCTGAGATCGTCCTCCACCTTAGATTCAATAAAGTAAATAAATTTATCTGTACTGAGGCCACCTAATACTTGACGTATGATAGTTTCAATGAGGTCATACCCTTGTTCAAGTACATAGTCGCCAATATCGTGTAAGGTTTTTTCAATACGATTTCTAAGATCTTCTGATTGGCCGTATACATTCCATAATTCAAGAGCAATATTAACTAAAACCTGAGCCGGAGTTTCTCCGTTTTCATCCCCTACGAGCAATAGTTCTTCTATATAAGGGCATAAATGATTTTCGATAACAGATTCCCAGTCTTGTTCGCGAATCCAACGTTCCCACGCTTCATTAAGAGCATCGCAGACTTCATGATTCTCTTCAATATTACGAATTGGTTCTACCCATTGTCGCAACCAAGCAGTTCGTTCGGGGCTATTGGGCCGCTTCCAGCTTTCCAGCATCGCATAGGCCTCTTGTACAATAGCCTCTGCCATTTCTTGATAGTTTACTACATCGGTAGCTTCGGACATAGAAATAAGGAAATCAGACCAGAAGCCTTTTCGCTTTTTCTTATGTGCCTCTTCTGCTACGACAGCGGTAAGCCAGGTAACCATAGCCGGATGATTAATCCGTTCTTGAATCACGTTTAGAACTTGCACAACCATACTTTCATAGCGATTATGCTCACATAAATCGAGTAATACGTGTTTCAAAACGGGCACGAGAGAATGTTGTTGAAGCAATCCACGAATGCGTTTTGCCCCCCATTGTGCCCATTCTTCATTAGTTTGAGATTTCCATAAAAGGTGTAGTCCTTGATGAATCACAAGGCGTGCTGCTCGTTGCCCCTCAGGAGACAACAAGAACTTCTCAAACAATGGCACAAATTGCACATTTTTTAATAATACTTTACAACGCTCCTTGGTAAGCATCTTCGTCTCTACAAGTTTAATAACGCCATTAATGAGGCGATCTTTATTTCGAGGAATTAGCGCTGTATGATATGGGAAACCTAGTGGCTTACGGAATAATGCTGTTACAGCAAACCAGTCGGCCACACTGCCGATGAGGGCAGATTGAACAGCCCAGTACAACGGTTGATACCAACTTTCATAGCCAAAGAAAAATTGTCCTACAAAAGCAAAACAATACAATACGGCAGTCAAGCCTAAAATGCCATTAGCACGCTGTTTCAAGGTAAGGGATTTCAAATAACTAATCATTTGAGCACCCCCTCTACAATGAGGGTCAAACCGTATAAGGTGCCCCCAAGGACAGCCCCTATAAGGGAACCATTAATACGCACCATTTGAAGGTCATAGTACATTTTGCCGCGCACAATTTGAGTGATTTCATCAGGCGAGTAACGAGATAATTCCTGACCTACCACACTGTCGATGAGGGGGTTCAATTTCTGCAACCACGGAATACTACGCAACAAGAAGAACCGCTCAAACGGCGCCTGCTTGTCTGGATTCAACAAAATTTCGGTGCCGAGAACATTAAAGCGCTCCATAACGATGTCCATGAGGCGTTTCCAGTCCAATGTATCCCCATCGATAAGTTTGCCTTCCCATTCTTCAAGAACCATTCTAATCCACTGATTTTTATGTTCTTCGATGAAAGCTTGCCACTCTGTATTAGTTTCCAAATTATTAAAAAAGCGAATGGCTTGGCCCCATACATAGCGCCCCAATGCAGAGTCAATAGATTCATTTTCCTTCAAGAATTGAACGGCTTTTTTCTGTACCGTTTCTACCAATCGTTCTGGTGAAAGTCCATCTCCACCAAAGGCGATGGCCAATTCGCGAAAGAAAGAATCCTTTGTATAAGTTTTCATAATGTCTAGCATGACGCGATACAAATAGGGATATACCTGATTTGATGCGATAACACGCTGACATGTGCGGTTAAAATAAAGCCAAAACACGCTTGCTGTGTGACGTTCTAGCATACAACGACCAAAGAGAATAACAAGGGGTGTTGCTTTCCAGTTTGTAACCCCCTTATAAATGGCCTTATTAATCTCTTGGCGCATCGGTTCAATATCCATATGAGATAAAACTTGATTGCCCACACCGTACAAGAGATTTCGAATTTGAACTTGTCCCACATCGCTCATGCCGTATTCAACGATACGGACCATAACACGTTCTTTTTTGATAGCATAATACATCTGTGGCACGCGCAATAGCTCTTCGCTGAGCATAGTGCGGCCTATCTGAATTAATCGTTCCTTACTGCGCGGCAAGATTGCCGTTTTGAAAGGAATGCCTAAAGGCTTCGTAAAGAGAGCCGTTACTGCATACCAGTCCGCGAGGCCGCCTATCATAGCTGCCCCAGAGATATGCATGATAAAGGCCCAAAATGTATCATGTCGCTGCGGATATGAAATTAAAAATATAATAGCCATGACAACCAACAGGGTGGTTGCCACTGGTTTAGTTTTCATCATCACTTGATCCTAACTTACTCAATTACGCATATAGACTGTTCCTATATAACGTAGTGACCTCGAGGTCTACGGACTTTCACACTTATATCTACAATCTAAAATGTAGCCTCATCGCCATCTTTTTGAGGTTCCCAAATCGACACCTCCCCAAAGAGAGCTTTAAAGTACACAGACGGTGTCCATAATGGACCATTCAAATGCATTGGAATAAAGGCTTTATTCACCTGTACACGGCGCAAAAATTCAATACTGCCCCATTCCATAGCGTCTTCCAAACGATTGTCTACAGGGAACATCGCTACATCTACGGACAAGCCCTCTAATTCCTTGAACTCACGCCAAGCCATACGCTTTGCATCCGCATTGTTTTCTGGCGTATCACCAAGCCAATGCCACCAGTTAAGGTCTCCTGCATGGAAGATAGAGTCAGAGTCGATATTCGCCGTATTTGTCTTTATGTAAAAAGAGCCACCTTCATCGGTGCTGCCATACATATGGATGCCTACATCATCTAATAGTGCATCTTGGCCAGGGCGCATGGTAATACATTTTTTTACCTTGCCCTCTAACGGCACATCTTGATGACAAATATAGCGCGTTTGAGGACCATCAAACTCCGTAATGGATGGGTTAAAGTGATCTCCATGAGTGTGACTTACGAAGAACCAAAGTTCACGACCTCGTTTAGCCAACTGCCAAACAATATTATTAGGATCCTTATAATAATCAAACACATAGCAACGCTTACCATCCTCTACGAGAAATCCGCTATGCGCTAAAAAAGTAACATGTAACATTATTATCAATACCTCTAATTTATTGAGAATTTATATCATTCGTATTTTTTATTATACCATATTTTTCTAAATACATGGCATAAACAAATGGCTATTCATGACACATATAAAGGACTTTTTTAAAGTCTTATCAAATATATAGTGCCCCATATGTATCATAATAAGGGCAGAAATGCCGCTGGCATTTCTTAGATGCGGCCAGCGGCTTTCATATAGTCGATATATTGGTTACCCCAGTTTTCAAGGGAAGCTAATACAGTTTTAAAACCAGCTCCCACTTCGGTAAGGCTATATTCAACCTTTGGTGGAATGGTTCCATATACTTCACGATGTACAAGGCCGTCATCTTCCATTTGGCGCAACGCTCTTGTAAGTGTAGCTTGTGTAATTGGATGTAATCTCCGCTCTAGTTCACGGAAGCGCACAGGACCTTCAGATAATTCATGCATAATCAACAAAGACCATTTACCAGCCAATAACTTTTGGCTCGTTGCAAAAGGACACCGCCCCACTAAATCATGAACATTTACAAGTTGCTCTGCCATTGTCATTCTCCTTATATATCTAGCTTAAGTAGCTTGTTATAACAAAATTAACATCTATAACTAAGCTACTCTTTATAGCTACACTACAATTTCTATTTCGGTATTAGAAATATTTCCACTTAATGTAGTTCAAATCATATCACAATTTTTTAGAATTGCAAGTATTTTATAGTATCATTTTTTAGGGTACAAAAATTTTTGAAAAATTTTTAATCAGTAAATATCACAATTCTATCATATTTGATAGTACCTATCTCAAATAATTCTACTATTCAAAATATTTGCACCAATATATAATAAACTCACTAACTAAATACAATTATCGGTTGGTGAATCAATAACTATTAGATTTAATCATCAACATTTATAGCTAAACAATTGTATCAATTTTACAGCATTAAACAGATTACACATTATCAATTGAAGGATTAGGTGATATTATGAAACGCATGCCTACACTATTCGTCGGTCACGGCAGCCCTATGATGGCTTTAGAACATACAGAAACAACAAATACTTTCAACCGTATAGGACAAAATATAATCAACAACTATGGCAAACCAAAAGCCATACTCGCCATCTCTGCTCATTGGTATGCAGATGGCACCTATGTTCAAAGCACAGAGAATCCAAAACAAATTTACGATATGTATGGATTTCCGCAAGAACTCTACGAAGTTGTATATCCTGCAAAAGGTGACAGCAATTTAACGAAAGAAGTACAAAAATTACTGGGTAACTCCGTTTCTATAAATGACACTTGGGGCATCGATCACGGCATGTGGACCGTATTAGTTCACATGTTTCCTGATGCATCGATTCCCGTTGTCCAACTATCTATCAATAAATACCTAAGCCCAAAAGAAGCCTATCAACTAGGAACAAAGCTTCAGTCATTACGCGATGAAGGCTATCTTATCATGGGCAGTGGTAATATCGTTCATAATCTAAGACGCATAGAATGGGATAATCCATCCGGCACCTCTGCCACAATTGAGTTTGACCAATATATTTCTAAGGCCGTCTTAAAAAACGATATAGATGCTATTGTTAATTACACTCGACATCCTCAGGCTAGCTATGCTGCACCTACACCAGATCACTATCTGCCATTAATCTATATTATGGGTGCTAGTGAAAGTACAAAACCGACTGTATTTAATCAAACCTATAGTTTGGGTTCCCTATCGATGACAGGATTTATCTTTGAGGATGAGCCTCAAAACATACTTTAAGCCCATAAAG
>OAVM01000179.1_pt1 | contig 39674 bp, 40 predicted proteins | sample 1476421 | NCBI WGS metagenome assembly OAVM01 (sample SAMEA2580099, study PRJEB22360) | human gut metagenome | biome: human gut; feature: human-associated habitat; material: faeces | place: Denmark | collected 2008/2010
CATCTCCTTCAAGACCATCGCGTCGAGCAGTGGCGGTAGCTCCGGCGGCGGTGGTGGGGGCGGCGGAATCAGCTCGTCCAGCCAGCCCACCATCTCCGTAGGGGCCAACGGCACGGTGAAGCTGTCCGGCTCCACGCTGACCATCACTCCGGACGAGGGCTATCAGGTGGCAGATGTGACCATCAACGGCAAGAGTCAGGGCGCGGTGGAGAAAATCACCGGCTTGAAATCCACGGACAAAGTCGTTGTCACCTTTGAGAAGATCGGGATCGAGCCGGAGGCCCCCGTCTTTACCGATGTCCCCGCCGACGCCTACTATGCGGAGGCCGTGGCATGGGCTGTGAAAAATGGCATCACCTCCGGCACTTCTGACACCACCTTCAGCCCTGATGCGAGCTGCACCCGTGCCCAGATGGTGACCTTCCTCTGGCGGGCGGCCGGGTCTCCCAAGGCTACCGGCAGCAACCCGTTCAGCGATCTGGACTCCGATGCGTATTACTATGACGCCGTCCTGTGGGCCGCAGAGCGCGGCATCACCAGCGGTACCAGTGCCACCACCTTTAGCCCGGACGCCACCGTGACCCGCGCTCAGACTGTGACCTTCCTATATCACGCGGCCGGCGCTCCTGCGGTTTCCGGGAGCAGCTTTGCGGATGTGACCGCTGACGCCTGGTACGCCGATGCTGTAGCGTGGGCTGCGGCAGAGGGCGTTACCAGTGGAACCGGCGGCAATCGCTTCAGCCCCGATGAAAATTGCACGCGCGGTCAGACCGTCACATTCCTTTACAGGACTGCGGAATAAGCGCAGCAACCTCTTTTGTCCGCCACGGGAGGAGAGGATCTTGCTCCTCTCCTCCCCGCTGGCTCCCGATATTGTATCAAAAATCATTTCTGTGCAAAAATATAGAGCGATTTTGATACGAGAAGGGAGCAACTACCATGGAAAAACGGATCATTACTGCTCAGGAGATAACTGCGTTTGAACGGTATCTGCGGGACACAGAACACAGCGACGCCACATTGGAAAAGTACCTTCGGGCCTTGCAGGGCTTTGCCGCCTATCTCGCTGGTCGAGAGGTCACCAAGGAGCTGGTCATCGCCTATAAACAAGAGTTGATGGATCGCTACTCCATCTCGGGGACCAACGGAGCGTTGGCGGCCATCAACGGCTTTCTGAGTTTCCTGGGATGGCCGGAGCTTCGGGTCAAGTCTGTAAAACAGCAGAGGCGTATCTTCAGTTCCCCAGAACGGGAACTGAGCCGGCAGGAATATCTCCGGCTCCTGGAAACCGCACGAAAAAAGGGGCAGGAGCGGCTGATGCTGGTGATGGAAACCATCTGCGCTACCGGGATCAGGGTGAGCGAGCTGCAGTTTATCACAATAGCGGCTTTACACACTGGGCGTGCCGAGGTGTTCTGCAAGGGAAAGCATCGGATCATTTTCATTCCTAAGCCGTTGGCAAAGAAGCTGCTAATCTACGCCAAGGCCCACCACATCAGCCGTGGCGTTCTGTTCCGCACCAGAAGCGGTAAACCTTTGGATCGGAGCAACATCTGGCACGATATGAAAGCCCTGTGTGACGAAGCCGGTGTAGACCGGCGAAAGGTGTTCCCCCACGCCCTGCGGCACCTCTTTGCCAGAACCTATTACGCCCTGGAAAAGAATTTGGTGCGTCTTGCGGATCTGTTGGGGCACAGCAGCGTGGAGACCACCCGCATCTACACCATGGAGAGCGGCGCGGAGCACGCCAGGCAAATCGCACGACTGGGGCTTGTGGTATAGGGAAAAGAAAAACCACGGAATTGTTCTTCCGTGGTAAATAAATCGACTACATAGCAGATATGCAGATTTTAGGACTTTATTTTAGCATATCCGCAATCATTTCGCAACGGTATTTTCAGCATTTTAGACATAACAAAGCAAGCCATCCGTTGCCGTTGGCTTTAAAACCGACACTATTATACTGTTCATTTCCTCCTGCGCTGCAAATAACTGCGCTTTTTCCCTCACATCACCACGGAAGAACAATTCCGTGGTGGCGTGGCTTGGACGGGAAGGAGTGAGTGCAGTCATCAGCTCTGGCGCGCCGATTCAGCAGAGCGGATTTGCAGTGTCAGAACTCAAAAAGGAGGAAAACAGGTATGCTAAAAAATCGAGTTCTTTCTTGTCTGCTTGCGCTGTGTATGCTCTGCTCACTGCTGCCTGCGACGGCGCTGGCAACGGAGGACGGGGCAACAGCGGAACTGGCTGACCCTGTGGGGATTGAGTTTTCTAATGCGTCGTCTCCATATAGCGGCAACTATTTTATTAGCACAAAAAAGTCGTTAGAGGCCTTATCCACGGCCGTCAATAGCGGAAACACAATGCAGGGCATCAAATTCTATTTGCAAAATGACATCATTTTAAACGATGGACACTTTTCTGCAAAAGAAGGCAGCTTATATTATACGCCCGATCAGTCTGATACCGCTTATCAAGTCAGTATTGAAAATGCAACTTATGGGGACAGCGAACAGCTTACTGCATTTGTTCCCATTGGATTTCAAGCCAAGACAGACGATGCGCAATGGGAGAAGAACGGATTTGCAGGGGAATTTTATGGAAACAACCATGAAATAAAAGGTCTGTTTGTAAACGGGAATCATGCAAATGCGGAAGCCCATTATAAAGGCCTGTTTGGGGCTTTGCTGACAGGCGGCAACATTTCTGACCTGGCTGTTTCCGGCTGTGTTTATGGCGCCGGCTCAAACTCGGGAGGTATTGTCGGGAAAAGCTGGGGGTGCATAGATAATTGCCATTTTTCCGGCGTTGTTATGGGCGCCTATAACGCAGGCGGTATCGTTGGAGAAACGGCATCTACCGGTGCAGCAAATACACTCCAAAATTGCACCAACACGGCTCATATATCGGAGGGAAGCACCGCCACTAATGGTGGAAATTGGGGCGGCATTGCAGGGTGTGCCAATGGAGTTTCGATTCAAAATTGCATCAACTACGGTGCTGTTACATCCAGCAAATATGCAAATGTTGGCGGAATTATCGGCGTAGGAAATGCAGACATTTCAGCCTGCATCAACTGGGGCAGTATCACAGGGCCCGAAAGCAGAACGACCAATGGCGGTGTTGCAGGCAACCATAATACCGGTACGACAGAACAAAATTTTATTTGCATTACGACAACAGATGAGTTGACGAAATACACAAAAACCACTCGCCCCAATCATGCGAAGTGTGCCGTGGCGTTGTATCTCAACGGCGGCTCATTTGATGGAGGTATTGTTGTATCTTCTGGCGCACTGGCTACTCCTACCAAGGAAAGTCAGATTTTTGATGGTTGGTATGTAAACAGCGATTTGTCTGGAGAGGCCGCAGCCACGCTGGAGACAGAGAAAATATATTATGCCAAGTGGATTCCGGACAGCGGCTCCTGTGGCGCAGAGGGAAATGGAGAAAACGTCACATGGAAACTGGAGCAGAACATTAGCGATTCCAACAATCCAACAACCTATACCCTCACAATCTCCGGTTCTGGGGCAATGTGCGGCTGGGCGGACACGGATCGAGGGAATAGACCGTGGAATGACCTCACCAATTCGATTACACAGGTTATTGTGGAAGCCGGCGTAACAACAATCGGCCAAAACGCTTTTTATGGGTTAAGTCAGTTAGGAAACGTCCAGTTAAATGAAGAGCTTACCACCATTGCGCGTAACGCTTTCAGAAGGTGTACCAGTCTAAAATCCTTCTCTATACCAAACTCCGTTACAAGTATGGGGTATAACGTGCTTGCTGAATGCAGTCAAATTGAAACTTTGAAAATTGGGACAGGACTTACGAAATTGGGCGATGGTTGTTTCCTCGACTGCGGTCAAGGCCAATCTGCCACTCCTAACATTCATTTGAAATCTGTCATCATACCTGCGAATATAACAGAGATTTCAGGCGGCAGCTTTCGCAACTGTACAGACGCTATCTTGACGGTTTTGGGTCCCGATGTGTCGGCTACCGGGAACCCTTGCGGTATTTCCGGTGTAGCCGTGGTGAATGCGACTGCCTGTACCTCATTCGAAATTTCAAACCAGGCTCCTGGCTCTGCATTAGTGTACGTGCAAACCCGCAATGTTGTTTCATATACGCCGCCTCAGTATAACAACAATTTGAAGTTTGCCGTGACCAACGGCGGCACCTTCGCAGAGGGAACCACTTTCACTTCTGAAACGCTTGCCATACCCACCAAAGAGGGTCATATATTCGGCGGCTGGTATGAAACTGAGCGCTTCACAGATGCCGCTGTGACCACCGCCACAGCAGGAAAGACCTACTATGCCAAGTGGATCGAGCTGAAAACAGACAAAGTCTCTCTTGAGTACGGCTCCACCCAGACGTTCCCGACCATCGAGGGCGTCACCCTCTCCAACTGGGAGTCCAGTGATCCCACCATCGTCTCCATCGAGAATAATCAGCTCAAAGCCAACAAGGTAGGTCAAACCACCCTCACCGCCACAGCCAGAACGACCGCCGACGGCACAGGGACGCTGACTGTCAATGTGGAAGTCACCCCCATGCGGATCACCTACGGCTCTCCCGATAAAACGAACAATGAGGATGGCCGTCCCTATATCGTTTACGCCCTGAAGGCGGACGGCACTACCCCCACCTTCAGCGAATTGCTGGGCTTCTACCCGGTGAAAGCGGGCAACCAGGAAGGCACCTTTGAGCCTGATACCGGCGAGAATAACAGCAAGGCGATTACCCTTATCCCCGGTACCGATGTGGAATACATCTATGTAAACGACACCAGCGGCAACAAAATTACCACCGATACCCTGCCCACTCACCCTACGCTGGGCGAAAACGGCAATCCCCACAGCATCCCGGTGGAGCTGAAGCTGAAAAACCCCAACTACCGTTTCTGCACCGTGGGCACGCATTGGGAGGCAAAAGATACCATCATCCTCTATGTTACCTGCTATGAAGAGGGCATGAACGAGGTGGATCTGTATCTGGAGGGAGACAACACACCGCTGGAGACCTTCGATGACCGCCATGAGTATGAGTACACGGGTGAAGGGATTGTTCCCACTGAGAGGGATCTGACCTCCCTCTATACCAAGGGAACAAATACGGAAGACTCCATCACCGCCTTTACCGCTCATTTCCACGCTGTGGAAGAGGGCGCTGCCTTTGCCGGCTCGCATCTGACCCAGGTGGCAAACACTGCCCTGAATGCTGAGGCGCTCAAGGCCATCGCCCCCACGGAGCCTGGTGTCTATTCCTTCGTTATCAACGGGTACAACAAGGTCGCCAAGACCTACTGCTATGCCTCCCGGCGGTACAGTATCGTCAAGGGCAATCCCAAGGGCGAACCTACCTTTGACAAGGTCAGCAGCGGTGTGACCCTGTCCACTGTCACTCTGTCCGGCGAAATGAAGAACGCGGCGGGCACGGCGGTTGCAGGTAGCTTCGCCTGGGAGAATGACAATCAGACTGTGGAGCGCGGCAAGTCCTATACCTGGACCTTTACGCCAGATGATACTGACCACTACAACACGGTCACAGATACGGCTGTGGTGTGGCCTGCTTCCTCCGGCGGCTCTGGCTCCAGTTCAAGCAATACCACTACAAAAACCGTGACCAACGCGGATGGCACCGTCACCACCATTGTGACCAATAAGAGGACGGGCACCGTCACGGAAACCACCAAGTATAAGGACGGCTCCACCCTTGTTGTGGAGACCAAGAAGGACGGCACCGTGACCACCACCGAGACCCGGACCGACGGCGTCAGGGTCAAGACCGTGGACGCGCCGGAGAAGGATGTGACCGTTTCCGTCACCATTCCCAAGAGCGTGGGAACCACGACCATCCTCGGCCGCACCGATATGGATTACGGCATGGTGGCCGTGGACGCCAAAACCGGCGAAGTCGTAAAACTGTCCTTCCCCACTGAGGACGGTATGCTGGTAAAGGTGGCCGGTTCCACCGAGCTGACCTTGGTGGACAACGCCAGAGAGTTTTCCGACACCAACGGTCACTGGGCGGAAAATGCCATTGATTTCGCCACCGCACACGAGATGTTTGCCGGGACTTCGGAAACCACTTTCTCGCCGGATGACACCATGACCCGCGCTATGCTCATGACGGTCCTGGCCCGCTTTGACGGCGAGGACACTGCCGGCGGCAGTGTGTGGTATGAAAAAGGCATGGCCTGGGCCGTTGCCAACGGTGTTTCCGATGGCAGCTATCCCGAAGATTCCATTTCCCGTGAACAGCTTGCCACCATGTTGTGGCGCTATGCGGGCAGTCCTACCGTGTCTGGCATGGCGCTGAGTGAGTTCAGCGATCATGACAGCGTCAGCGAGTACGCTGTGGACGCCATGCGCTGGGCTGTATCCGAGGGTCTGATCGTCGGTGTAGAACATGATGTTCTGGCGCCCCGGAGCACTGCCACCCGCGCTCAGGTCGCAACGATCCTCATGCGCTTTGTTGAGATGCTGACAAAGTAAATGCAAACAGGAAGGGGGCATACGCCCCCTTCCATCAAATACGGCCTTTGCACAGAGCAAAGTGCAGAACAGAGAGATAACAAAAACGGAGGTGCGGTCATTGGAGTTACTTTTACCCCGCGAGATGACCCCGACAAGCTCTGACCGGCAGAACAAGCGGCCGCAGGGCGAGGATGCCAGAGAAATACTGATACAAATAGATATGAGCGATGACAGGGAGCTTGCCGGTTGGCTGTATTTCTGCTTTTTAAATAAAACACTGTATTTTCAGGATCTGGGAACGATGCTCCTGCAGCTGGACGCAGCCATGGACGAAGTCGGTCTTCCGGAGCGGACATTTGAAAAACGGACCGGCGCATGTTTTTTCCCCGCAAAAAGTCCAGCCCATCAACCGACTGGGAAAGAAACAGCGCATGAACTATCCGGCGCCATCCATGGATGTGCGCCACGCGCCGCCGGCAGCCGAGCCTGCCTGTTTGAGATCCATGTGTATCGCCGTGATCACTGCAGCATGCAGGGGACGATCCAGTGGGCCAGACCAAAAACACAACAGGCGGCGTTCCGAAGTGGTATGGAGCTAATGCGTTTGATACGGGATGCCGTTTCCTATCAAAGGGATGAGCTGCGGGCGAATCAGGGAATCATATAAGGTTTCCTGCTCAACGCCGAGAATAGAAAGAGAAAGTATCTGATGGACAATACATTATTAAATTATTGCCAGCGCATGGGTCTGGAAATACTGCTAACTCAGTGGGACTATGAAAAAAACGGAACGCTTACCCCAGATCGTGTGACATACGGCAGCCATAAAAAGGTTTGGTGGATCTGCGAAAAGGGACATAGCTGGCAGGCTATCGTCAAATCCCGCATCAGTGGATGCGGATGCCCCGTATGTGGTATGCGTCTGCTGGTCCCCGGCGTAAACGATCTGGCGACAATATACCCGGAGCTTGTCCCTCAGTGGCATCCGAGCAAAAACGGAGCGCTTCGTCCAACCGATGTGATGCCCGGTACCCGGCGTAAGGTTTGGTGGCAATGCGAGAAAGGGCATGAATGGCAGGCAGCTGTTTCTTCCAGAGCCGCCGGCAGAGGCTGCCCGGTATGTACCGGTAAGGTGGTAGTTCCTGGCGTGAATGACCTTGCCAGCCAATATCCGGAAATTGCGGCGCATTGGCATGAAACGAAAAATGCGCCCCTCACGCCGCAAATGGTAACGCCGTATAGCAATCGTTCTGTCTGGTGGCGATGTTCGCTGGGCCATGAATACAGAACGACCGTGTCAAGCCGCACCATGCGGGATGGCGGCTGCCCGTACTGTAGTGGACACCGTGTTTTGCCAGGTTTCAACGATCTGGCAACTCTGGAACCGGAAATTGCGGCAGAGTGGTATGAAGCCTTAAATGCTCCTCTTACGCCGGAGATGGTAACGGTGGGAGCTCATCGGAAAGTCTGGTGGGAATGCAGCGAAGGACATGTCTGGAAATCAGTGATCTATTCCAGAACAGGGGCTCAGCGCTGTGGATGTCCTGTGTGTGCCGGCAAGGTAAAAATTAAGCAGAGGTACAGATACGAAAAAATATTGGAGAAGGTTTAAAAAATGGTGAACATATATGAATACATACGATGCCGAGCCTTGCGGCAACCGTTACCAAGATTTGACCGGTAGGCGGTTTGGGCGGCTTGTTGCTTTAGAACGAACAAGTAAACGTGTTTCAGATGGATGCTTTTGCTGGCTGTGCCGCTGCGACTGCGGCAATTTGACTGTTACCAGCAGTAATAAGCTTTTACAAGGTCGGACAATGAGCTGCGGGTGCTATCAAAAAGAACGGCTGCAGTCCAGCCGCTCGTACATTGCCGGTACCTGCGTGGAGATCATACGCTCCAAAAAAATACCGGCCAGTAATACCAGCGGTATAAGAAATGTGAGCCAGAGCCGGGGGCTTTGGATGGCAAAAATATCGTTTGCACGGAGGCAATTTTTCCTTGGTCGATATAAGGATATTGCCGATGCAGCCGCGGTCGTCGAAGCAGCAGAAAAGCTCCGGGACGAAGTGGTTGACGAAATTGATCAGCTACAGGACAAGGCAGTTGATGTGCTTTCGGAGCGGATCGCAAAGTTGGTAGAGGAATTCCATACTGATAAATCTGCCGTAATTGCAAAAAGTGGCACTTCCATACAGTTGAACGAAAACATATCTTGAAAAAGCGGATGGAATCTCAAGTTCCTAAAATGGTCAAATCTATTGCTACTGAGGCTTTTACCAGCATTTACCCATAAGTATATGAGAAAAACATGATATGAAGTCATATTTATCGGCAAGGCGACAGCACTGCCGCTAAGAGAGGAGATGATGCCTGCCGCCTGTGTGCCAGCCGTGTGAACGGAGGGAGCCATACGGTGTGATCGGTTTTTTGAAATGCCGTCACATTGAAATAGGCTACTGCCTGCATGTGCCAGGACACACTGCTTTACGGGCGACATCCAGGTATCATTTCAGTCGATGTAGAAAAGGGATACCGCATCTGGTAGAAGAACGAAGGATTTTCCCTCTTACTATATACGACAAGAAAGTCAGATATTTCAATGTGACCGAAGCGGCCGATGTTGCGCAAAAGCGCAGCATCGGCCGATTTTTTGCTTGTGGATATGGGCAAACTGGCCTTCTTACTTCGGGGAAAGGAGTGAAAGGGGACAAGCAACCGCCTCCGCGGGTATGGAGGGGGGTGAAGTCCTTGGAACTTTCACCGTCCCAGAAAACCAGCATCCGTTATCAGTTTGAGGTGTACTGCAAGAAGGTCATTCGTGGAGAACGCTGTGACTACCTTCGCCAAGTGCTCCGCCGGGCAAAGCAGGAGGTCTGCTTTGCGGAGCTGCCATTCGATGCCCTGCTCCAGATTGGGGCACTGGATAACTATCCCAGCAGCCACTATGTGTTTGAAGCGCAGGGCCATCAAATCTCTGTTGCCGACGACCGGCTCGGCGAAGCGCTGTCCCAACTTGAGTCCGCAGGCAGAAACCTTTTGTTGCTCGCTTATTTTCTGGATCTGAATGACCGGGAGATCGGCACACTACTGGGGATCCCACGCTCCACCATTCAGCGCCGCCGCCAGCGGTTCCTCGACCAAATGAAACAGCTACTGAAGGAGTGATTTTATGAGCGCAAAGTCCCGGTCGGAAGACCAGCTGCTGCCCTATGAGACTATCGAGGCAGCTACCCATGGGGACATCGTCGCCATCAATTCGGTTCTGGCGCATTTCGAGGGATACATAGCAACATTGGCCACGCGCACACTTTACGACGAGCATGGCTGCCCCCACCAGTATCTCGACCCGGAACTGAAGCGCAGGCTGGAAACGAAACTGATTGTCCGCATCCTCAAGTTCAAAATCGCATAACCCCATCAGTGGCCGGTGCGTCCCCCTTTCCGCGCCGGCCACTTCCTTATTTTCAATGCGCCATAAGATAAATTATGTTGCAAAGCCCCAGCTGGATCCGTGTAATGGAAGTGGTGGACGCAACATAATTTATTTGCGCCCGCCGGATTCCCAATGCGACATAATTTAAGGAACTCTGGAGGGTGTTATTATGCTGGACAGCTTTTGCGATTTTCTTGTGACCCAAGGTAAGGCGGAGAACACGGTAAAATCCTACCGTCAGGCGGCGGGCGATTATATGAAATGGTACGAGGCCACCTTTGGGGAGCCGATGGGGCAGCTCTACCGTGCCAATGTACTGGACTACATCTCCTATCTCCGGACGGTGAAGAAATTGGCCAATCGGTCGGTGGACGCCAAATTGGCGGCGCTCCAAAGCCTTAACGAGTATTTGATCGAGTCCGGCGTCCAGACCGACACCGTACTGGGCAAGCGGGATTATCTGAAGGTGCAGACTGCTTATGCCAATCCCAGTACGGTGAGCCGCGAGCAGGTGGAGGCATTTCGGCAGCGAGTCTTGGTGAGCAACGGCAAGCGGGATCATGCCATCGTTACTATACTGGCCTACGCCGGATTGCGGATCAGCGAGTGTCTGGATCTCTACCCGGAAGATGTGTCGCTGACGGCCAAAGAGATCTCCGTCTGCCACGGGAAGGGGGATAAAGCCCGGGTGGTTTTCATCGGCGATAAGGTGGTCAACGCCGTGCGGGAGTATCTGAAAGAACGGCCTGATACAGGCAGTCCTTATCTTTTCCTCAGCCGCCGGGGCGGACGCTTGAGCCGCGGACAGGTCAATCGGATCTTCAATGCCCATTCCGACACCATCACCCCGCATACGCTCCGGCACTTTTTCTGCTCCGAGGCCCTTGAGGTCGGGTATGGTATTAACGAGGTGGCCAATCAGGCCGGCCATTCCAATGTACACACCACTCTGCTCTATACCAACCCCACCCGGGAAAAGATGAAGGAGAAAGCGAATCTATTGTAGTTTTAGTATCTGACACGGAATCCCTCGCATACTTTATTATATAAAGGGTCAAACTAAAATGGCCCGCAAAAATATCAAAACGGCAATAGATTGAGTTTATTGCCACTTTAATATTGACACAGCTTCGAAAGCGGGTATAATATAAGTGCTATCAAAACGGCAATGCGGGACGGATACTGCCGAATTGATATTCAAGCGAGGTGAGCACATCATGCAATATGATGAGATGATTGATTTGGCCAAAAGGAAGAGCTTCAGCTTTGACGATTTTTATGCGGTCAGTAAAAACAACGGCTATTCATTGGGAGAAGCGGCTATGCGGAAGAAACTGCAGGAGCTGCAGAAAAGCGGTGCGGTTGTCCGCATCGGTAGGAACGCTTACTGCATACCGACACACCCAGTCCGGTATTACCAATACGGTTATTCGGAACTGGCCCGCAATGTTGCGGCGATTATGATGGAAACCTACCCGGCAGTTGGCTTTACGGTTTTTGAGATTGTGCAGCTGAACGAGTTTGTCAATCATCAGCTGGCTCATGATGTTCTGTTCCTCTCTGTTGAAGAAAACCTGATGGATTTTGTCTTTGGTACGCTGAAAGAGCGTTTCCCCGGCAAGGTAATGCTGGATCCTACGCCGGAGCTATACCACCAATACTGGTATGAGGACATGATCGTCATAGATAAGCTGGTGACGGAGGCGCCGAAAAGCCGTGAGGTACCGTGGCATACTCGTCTTGAAAAACTGTTGGTAGACCTGCTGTCAAACCCGATTCTCACTGGGAGTATCAGCGAAAGCGAGATACCGGCTGTTTTTGAGGATGCCTTTACCAAGTATGTGATTGATGAAAGCAGTCTGCTGCGTTACGCAAAAAGAAGGGGCGCGGACAAGCGGCTGCGGACAATGATCCGGGAAAAGACAGACATTACACTAAGGACGGAGTAAAGTTATGATTCAACCAATCAGTTTTGCCGAGGAGCACATTAGAGATCTTCAGAAGGCCAGCAAGTGTGATCCTGTTCTGTTGGAACGGGCTGTATATGCTTTTGGACTGTTGGAGGCGCTGGCCCGGGTGGGAATGCCTTTCATCTTCAAAGGCGGTACCTGCCTGATGCTTTTAATGGAGCACCCCCGCCGGCTGTCCACTGATATTGATATTATTGTGGCACCGGGAACCGATTTGGATGCCTTTATTCAGGAGGCGTCCAGAATATTCCCCTTTCAGAGTGTGGAGGAGCAAAAGCGCATCGGTAAAAACAAGATTGAAAAGCGGCACTTCAAATTTACTTATGACTCACCAACCAGCCACAGGCCGCTGTATATTCTGCTGGATGTGCTGTTTGAAGAGAACCATTATTCCGAACTCATAAGCAAGGAGATCAAAACAGAGCTGCTGCTGACTGAGCCGGAATACCTGACGATTCCAATACCAAGCGCCAACTGCATCCTGGCGGATAAGCTGACGGCCTTCGCACCCCATACCACCGGAATCCATTTGAATGAGGGAAAGGATATGGAGGTCATGAAGCAATTTTATGATGTGACTTCTCTGCTTGATATTTTCACTGACCTGGATCATGTACGGCATACATACGAAAAAATTGCCAAGGCGGAGGCTGCTTACCGCGGACTGGAGATCACAACTAAAGACTGCCTTCAGGACACCTTTGACGCCGCGCTGTGTATTGCTGCCCGCGGAAAGTACCTGGCGGAGGAGTATGCCGTCTATGTGAAAGGGACCCGCGAGCTGCGTGGGCATATCTATGCGGAGAACTATACCTCGGAGATCGCTGCCATACGGGCGCCAAAGGTTATGTATCTTGCGACCTGTCTGATGTCCGGTGCCGAGTACATACAGGTTGATGGAGATACTGGAGCTTCAGGAAAGAGCCTTCATTCAGAAAAGCTGAAGCCACTCAACTATTTGAGAAAGGTCAGCCCGGAAGCGTATGCCTATGTCGTTCTGGTGGACGAGCTTATGTAGGAATTGGCACTTGTGCTTTTCAGATAAATTTGCTATAATAATTTCATAAAGTATCTGTGACTCGCCCCTTGGCAGTCTTCGTTTCCGTGTAACACAGCGTCCAGAGGTCTTAAGACCTTTGGGCGCTTTTTTGTTTTCCGTCCATATCGGCAAAAGAATACCCGGCCAATTTTGGCATCAAAGCGCATGAGCCTATGAGCCCATGCGCTTTTTTGCATATTTCAAGCGGCAATGACCGCAGAAAGAACAGGAGTGATGATTAAATGAAAAACAACACAGGCACTACCCCCGGCAAAATGCAGCTCCCGCGGGCGCTGGAACTGCTCAATGCCCTAATCGACCACATGATAGAGCTGGAGGGCGGTCACGCCAACCGGGTGATCCCCACGCTTCTGGATGTAGGGTTTACAGCAGAGGAGCTGACCACAGGCTTCTGCTTCCCTCAGGAAAGCGTGGATGCAGAAACTGCGGATCAGAGGGAGGACGACAATGACCCGGCTGAATAAGCAAAGCCCCCGCCGCTGCAAAATCTTTAACTGCGACCGGCGCCGTGGCAATTTCTGCTGTGCCGACTGCGGTTTCAAGCGAAGCGGCGGCTGCAAGAATCCCTGCCTGAACGGTCCGGAGCGGTGCGGTCAGGTGGGATTGGCAGAAAACAAAGGAGGAGTCCAATGATACCTAATATCATGCAAAAAGGTCCCAGTATCATGGAGCAATATTGGTGTGGAAAGTGCGGAGCAGGCATTCCCAATCCACAACCGTTTCGGGGGGATGTGCCCAAGGGAAAGTGGAGATTCTGCCCTATTTGCGGTGAGCCGATTGCGTATGACAAGGCAGTGCCGATCCAATGGGCAGAACAGAGCTGTGAACGATGTGGCTGCAAGTTGATTATGGAGGTGCAGAGCGCGCCAAGACCTTATTTTATTGCCAGCAGCGACTATGTCGGTGCTCCGATCTGCCGCAGCTGCTTAGAAGAGCATTGTGCGCAGACCAACTGCCTGCAGTGTGAGATTGGAAAATGGCCTGCCTGCCCTTATGAATGGGTCAAAAAATGTGCTTTGCAGAATGACGATGGCACAGAAGCATAGGAGGAATGCAAAATGAGTGAACCTCAAAAGGTACATATCACGATTTTCCAAGCTCCTTTCGCATCTCTGATGGAGCGAGGACTTTACCTGAAGATGCACGATCCAAAACATACTTTTTGTGAGCAGGTGCCGGCGGAATACTATTTGGTGGCCTTTGACAGCGAAATCGAATGCCAGCAGCTTCCCGAGGATGAAGAGCAACGGGTACATATGATCCTGGAGCGTACATATACCATTTTCAATACGGAGCACCCCGCTGGGTACTGCGGCCGCAGTCTGTCGGTGGGTGATGTCGTCATGCTGGAGGGAAAGCACTATCTATGCGCAACCTTGGGTTTTGAGCAAATCACTTTCGAGACCAGCAAAGAACACCCAACCGCAAATCCGACGGCCTGCCCTCTAAAGCTCCCAGATGGGACAGCGCTTCAGGTAGCTGTCTATGCTGGGACGGAAATAAGGTACCCCTGCATCAATATCGACCTGATTGCCGCTGACGGCACGAGGGATCGAGTCTGCTTTGTAGAGCACAATCCGGATAAGGAGCCTGGCCATGAGCTGTGCATCGGCGTTTATCATGCGGACAGTGATGAAACCGTCTACTATGACAGTTACTACGAAAATAAAGAAAGCGAGGACTGAACTATGGAGCTGGAACAGATCCAAATCGGTGAATTTGTGGTAACAGACAATGTACTGGTGATCTCCGACCCGTGCTATGAGCCGGGCACATGGTGTATGGGGCATATTCTGGATGTGCGGCCTGGCACCTGGGCGGCGCAGATCGGTATATGCCAGGATCCAAGATGGGGTGAGCGAGTGGCCTATCTTGCCGCCTACCATCAGGACTGCCCGGATAAAGCGCTTCTGACAAAATACGAAGCCCATTTCGAGGTCGGTGTAGACAGCGGCCAAGCCGGCATTTTTGACCGCGCTCATTATCAGGATCAGGCCGTGGTTTCCGATGTTCCAGACCCTATCGGCGAAGATCGGTGGTATAACGCCTGCTGTCACCAGACGCTTCATACCGAACATCACGCAGGGGTCATTCCCTATGGTGTGGTATCCAGTTCCGGTTATGGAGACGGAGGCTATACCTGCCACTTCTTCAGCACCGGCAAAGGGCGAGAGACTACTGTTTGGGGAGTCGTGATTGACTTTGACTTGGTAAACATGCGTAAGATCATGGAGCAGCTGCTTCAATAAAACAACAGCGGGGGGCCAAAGAAATGGCCCTCCGCTTATTTATGGAGGTGAACAGTTTTGAAAGTCCTTAGCTGCGGGGCTGGGATGCAGAGTACGGCATTAGCGCTCATGAGCTGTGAGAATGTACAGGCGATCAATGAGGGACTTCCCCCTCCACATCCCAAGGTTCCGGTTTACGATTTCGTGGTATTTTGCGATTTGGGCTTTGAGCCGGCTTGGGTAAAGAGGCAGGTGGAGTTCATCCAAGATGCTTGTACGCAGGCCCATATCCCATTTCAAGTGCTGGACTCTCCGCTCTATACGGATTTTCTGCGGAACTTCGGGGAACGCCGCACCATCAGCATCCCTTGGTGGACGCTGCGGGATGATGGGCACAAATCCAAGATGCCGCGGAATTGCACAATCGACTATAAAGTGGAGATGATCTCTAAGTTCTTCCGTTGGGAGGTGCTGGGCTATAAGAAGCATCAACGGCTTCGGGAAGAAGACAAAAAAGCCCATGAGTTACACATGGGCTTCAGCGCCGAGGAGGCCAAGCGGTGTAAAGAAAACCCCAATCCCATGTTTGTCAATAAGTTTCCCTTGGTGGAGATGGGCCTAACCCGCGCTGATAACTATGCCTATATTAAGGATGTATGGGGTTTGGAAACCAAGGCTTCCGCCTGTGCCTTTTGCCCGTTTCACCAGAATTACTTTTTCAAGTATTTGAAGGAGAATTTCCCGAGCGACTATAAAAAGCTGGTTGGTGTTGACAATCTGCTGCGGGATAAAAACCCCAAACCGCCGATGGACTCCGATCTTTTCATTTCGCGGAGCCGCAAGAGAATCGTTGATCTGACCGATGAAGATTGTGACGACGCGCAGTGCTTTGAATACTGCGGCCGACTGATCTGGAATGGCTTTTGAAAACAGGAGAAAACAGATGACAGAATCAAGCACAATGGCTCAAGAGATGGAGCGCATCCTTGCGCGGTTGCGGGAATTGAAAAAGCTGGAGTTTCCTCGATACCGATCCTACCAGCGCCCAGATGGCGTCTGGGTAGACCGGGAACCTGTTCCAGAATACCTGGAGCAGGAGAAGCTGATCCAGAGATGGCAGGATTTCCAAAAGATCGAGCGATATTTTTGCTCGGAACACAATTCACTATTGATCTCGCTCCGACTCAGGTGTATCTCCAACAATCTTGCAGACGAGCCGGCAGCCCTGGATATTCCACTGCTGACCCGTATTGCTCTATCCGTCTATCGGAATACAGCCGTAAAATAAAGAGGCGGGGGGGAAGTTTTGAACTCCACCCCCGCCTCTTTAGTCGTTTTAGATGTTATCCATGCTCCACTTCTCCCTCAGGTTCGCCCTGTACCAGGCCAAAAGCCTGGATATCAGAGAGCAGGCAGAACAGTTGGAAATACACCTCCCAAAGTCGGTTGAGCAGAGCTTGGATCTGCGCTTTGGTCAAAAGCTCCACGCTCTGCAGGTCGAGCTGCTCATAGGTTTCACTGCTGACCTCAGTATAGGGAAGGCACAAAACGCCCTCCTGAACAAGCAGCAGGATGCAGCCGGAATGGCCATCATGGAATATCGGGTAGGTCCAGCACAATTCGCTGCCAAACCTGGACTCATACTGTTCCCGTATCGGCTCCAAAGATGCGAAGGTGGGGGCATCTTCCTCAAGCAGTGCCATTACCTCACTCATATCGGCAAGCTCCCTGCGGTCAATCACATGGCCATCCAGCTCCACCGTGTCAGGTGGCCGCAGCCGGAACGGAATGCCACTATGAGGGCTGTGCGTGACCAGCCGTTGGCGGATCTCCCCTAATTTCTGCATGATCGCTGCAAAGAAGGGTGGCAAATCTTTATCATGATAGGCATAAACAGTGGGCGAGGAACAACTACCCAAAGAATCCAAATCCTCCAATGTACGCTCCAGGCGTTTCCCCGCAATGTGCTGGAAATATTGATATTTGTCCTGCTTTACTGTTTTTTCCTTATTCATGCCTGCACCTCATCATTCTCTGTATGGATTTTTGCCCTATCTGCTGTACCGCCTATATGCACAGGACTAAACAATGCTTCTATCTGTCTTATAACACCGTACATAGGCTCATCAATCCGTTTTAGCATTTCATCGCTGGCGTATCCGCCTTCGCCGAAAGGCATCGGAGCGCGCCATATCCACCGCCCCAAGAGATAGGCCGGTGTGTACCAGCGACTATGTTCTTCCATGCTGAGGGCATTCCCGTGAATAACGACCGCCGGGATCCCATACAGTGAAAGGTTGAGGAAAGCCATGTGGACACAACGAATATCCAGATCGGCAGCCTGTACCGCCAGATGCGCCGAAGGATTGAACCCCTTCTCCGCAATACTCTCTGCCGCTGTGAGCAGAAGCGTTCCGCTGCCGCAGGCATGATCCCCAATATCAAAAAATCCTTTCTGAGGCAGAGTGTTCCCAGGGTGAAAGGTTATATTTGAAATCAGGCGCGCAAGATCGGGCGGCGTGAAATCCTGCTTGAGCGCCCGACTGCTCGCTCCGAGCTGCATATAGGTTTTAGCAAAAAGGTCGTCAAATCTGCCTGCGAGAGTGTTTTGGCTGACCGTGCTGCATAGAGCCTCAAGCCCTTGGTGAAATACCTGCCATTCGGAAGCGCTATATTTTTCTTGCAGCTGTTTCAAAGCCTTCAAACGCTGCTCGGTATGGACAGGATCAGTGCGGCTGCTCAACAGCAGGGCACAGTAGGCCAGGAAGTCGGAATAGGTGTCTGGTCTGGATATCCGACCGCCGGTGGTCTCTGATATTTTTATCAATGTCTTTTCTATCTCCAATTTGCAGTACCTCCCATAAAATGAACCGGGAGCACAATGATATGCTCCCGGTTTTGTTGTTGCGGCGTAAAGCCTGCAGTGTGGCCATAAACGCCAGCCGTTATGTACGGGTGGCCTCCCGCACATCTATACCTAAAATCTTGGCCCCCAGATCCACATACCGCTCAAACGCATCATGTGAAAGCGGTGCGCGGAGGCTGGCCAGCGACCACTGGATCAGTTCTTCCTCCGCAATCCAGGTCTCGTCGGTTTCAAACCGGCCACTGTATCTGTGATAGTTGGGCGCACTTGGCTCCTTGAGTTTTTCTACGGCTTTGATCGTAGTTGCCTCTTTGAGCAGCGCTGCCTTTTTCTGAAGCACCGTCAGGACAAGATCGGGACGGAATCCCATCTCACCGTACTTTTTGCAGCGGCCGGTAACTTCCGCAAGTGCGTCCAGCTTGGCCGCGAACAGCCGAAAATCCTCGATGCTGAGCGCAAAATCAATTAGAGCATCGGTGTTCATTTGCTGCAACTTTTGCTCGAATTCAATCTTTGCCATCCATCGGCCCTCCTTATTTGAGTATGGAATCTTGTACCCCGCCGGAAAACTCATTTTGAACGACAGAAACCCCACGGTTGTGTCTGCTGAGCAGGTCGATAATGTTGCTTTCTACTGCATCCAACAGCCCGTAGTAGACGCTTCCGTACAGCTTGGCTTCATTGTCCGGCGCGCGCTCATCATCCTCGGGGGATGGGATTTTAATGCCGTGCTTGTCAAGGACATCTTCAAACATCTCAACAATGAGAGCCGCCTCGTCATGAGTATAGATCTTTTGCGCACTGTCCGGCGTCTCGGTTTCGGATGCACCGGTTTGATCAGGTTCTCCGGCTCCCCGAAGAAACGCACCTGTAGCAGGCAGCACTCCCAGCAGCAGAAAGCGAAACGCGCACTGATACCCTACAAGAAACGCATAGTCCAGGGCAGTGCTGTTCCGCTCAGCCATCAAGTCGCTGTACCGTTCACAGAGATCCCGCTTATCGGGGCTAAGCGCATGGCAGATCTGTTTCGCCAAAGCACGAAGTTCTTCTGTGATCGCCTTTTGCTGCCGATTCCCGGTCTCACACACTTCCTCATACGGATCCCAAAATCCACTGATAAAGTCATGGAAGAAATCCTCGGGATCCTGAAACTCCTGATCTCTGCCCAAGGCCGCGGCGACTTGCCGCAGCCCCTGCTCCAGTTCGGCCCGGTGCTGAAGGAAGAGCTTTTTCCCAACATCCGGTCTAAATTCGTCTGTTACCATTTTTTCACCTCGTTTATATTTTTTGACGGATGCCCTCCGTCCAGGGTATATATAATAATCATCCACCGGCGGAGCCGGTGGTATTTCAGATGCGGGCAAAGCCCTATGTTCACAGCGCGCGGGTGAGACCCGCAAGTACGCTTTGTCAGTTGCTTGAGGCCGGTTCATGCAAGATATACTAATTTCTTTCGTAGTTTCCTTTATAAATCATTTTTATCCTACTCAAGCTACTACTTTCCTAACACCCCGCCTCTATTTGCTTGTCTTCTAACATCGTTTTTGCTATATTATAGTTTGTTCCCATCTCCCCCTTGCTGCTCTTTGTGCTGTTGGCAGACCGCACTCTTGGACAGCAAGGGGTCTTTTTCTTCCTCACCGCTTAAGCTCTCTTGAACCACTGGCCAAGCCAGTGGTTTTCATAGTACAAAAAAGCGCGTGAGCAGCCTACTCGCTGTTCACGCGCTTTGTGACGATGGTCCGATATAAAAGATGCAGGGTCACAAGACCCTAAAAAGAAAAAAGCGCCCAAAGGCTATAGACCTTCAGACGCTATGAAACGCGGATACTTTATTTGCTCGGGGCAAATCACAGAAACTTTATGCTCACATTATAACTGCTCCTCAGGGAAAAATCAACTGCGTCTTCTGAAATTTACTGTGGTGGTGTTAGCATCCGCCTATAACGAAAACACCTCTTGCAAATGCTGGTGGGAAAGCGTATAATGCAATCATACAGTATCAGTCGATTATACCCATAATCACAGTCACCGTGTTATCAAAGCGTCCGAAGACCTTCCCGGTCTTTGGGCGCTTTTTTATATATGGCCCTTCGGGGCAAAGTTTGGGACGCTGAGAGGCGTCCCTTTTTTATTTTTCCAACAAGGAGGTGAACAGTATGGACAATCCCCAGCAGCTTGAATGCGATACACCGGACTGCATCCACTGGCAGGAAGGCGGCTGCGCCAAAGAAACGGCAGTCCTGATCCAGGAACACCATTGTACCGACTATGAAGAGCGTATCACTCTGCCCAGTGCTACCGTGACCATCGAGGTCAGCGGCGGCGTGGTGCAGAATGTGTACGCGAGCCCAGACCTGCCGGACATCGGTGTCGAGCTCATTGACTTTGACAATCTCCGGGAGGAATCGGAAACTGCGGAAACGCACAGCCGGCAGCTGCTGTCCATGATCGCACAAGCCCACAAACACATTTTCTGAAGGAGGAACCTATGCTCAACAAAATGAAATCCCTGATCGTTCAGCTGTTAAAGGCGGACGAGGCCTACTACGGCAAGGACGATCCCATCATGACCGATCTGGAGTATGACCGGCTTTATGGCGAACTGAAACAGCTGGAGAGGGAAACCGGCGTTGTTCTGGCTGCTTCCCCTACCCAGCGGGTGTCCGGCGAGGTACTGGAGAGCCTTACTGCGGTGACCCACACAAAGCCTATGCTTTCGGCGGACAAGACTAAATCCGCCAGCGAGATCCACAAGTTTATCGGTGGGCGGAAGGTGGTCATCAGCTGGAAGCTGGACGGTCTGACCCTGGTGCTGCGCTATGAAGGCGGCAAGCTGGTCCAGGCCATCACCCGCGGTGATGGCCTCAAGGGCGAGGATGTGACCCATACCGTCCGGGTCATGGGGAATGTACCGTTGGTCATTCCCTGTACCGAGCCTTTGGAGGTGCGCGGCGAAGGCGTCATCAGCTGGCAAAACTTCAAAGAACTCAACGAGACCTTGGATGAGGCATACTCCCATCCCCGCAATCTGGCCGCCGGCAGTATCCGCAAGCTGGATGCCGAGGAGAGCAAAAAGCGCCAGCTGGAGTTTCTGGCCTTCGACCTGATCAGCGAGGATCTGGGCGGCACGACCAAGTGGGAGAATCTGCGGTTTTTGGCCCAAATGGGCTTTACTACCGTAGGCTATTCTCTTTTGGCCGAGGGCTCCTCTCTGGATGCTCTGGAGCAGGCCATTGCGTGCTATCGCCCCGAGGACTATGCCTTCCCCGTGGACGGCTTGATCTTCGAGTATGACGATCTGGCCTATGGCCGATCCCTGGGCGCCACCGGGCACCATGAGAACCGGCTGATGGCCCTGAAGTGGGAGGATGCCCTCTATAAAACGGTATTCCGTTCTCTGGAGGTGGCCACCACCCGGACCGGCATGGTCAGTCTCACCGGCGTGTTTGATGATGTGGAGATCGACGGTACCATCGTCAACCACGCCTATCTGCACAATCTGGACATCTGTAAGCAACTGGCGCTTGGCCCGGGGGATCAGATTTCTGTTTACAAGGCCAATATGATCATCCCCCAGATCGCGGAAAACCACACCAGGAGCGGTGGCTGCCCGATTCCGACGGTCTGTCCCTGCTGCGGTGAGATGCTGATGATCCATACCAGCCCGGGCGGTACCAAGCAGCTCTACTGTGAGAACCTGGACTGCCCGGCTCGGCTGGTGCGCAAGTTTGTTCACTTCTGCAGCAAGACCCGCATGGAGATTGAGGGGCTTGCGGAGCAGACACTGGAAACCTTTGTGGATCACGGCTGGGTCAAGAACTTCGGCGACCTCTATGAGCTGGAGCGCCATAAGGACGATATTATCGCCTGTCCTGGCTTTGGGGAGAAGTCCTTTGCCCGGCTCCAGCAGGCGATTGACAAACGGCGCACCTGTACGCTCAATCAGTTTATCGCCGCCCTGGGTATCCCGGAGGTGGGCCGTCACGCGGGACGGATCCTGAACCGCCATTTTGGCGGCGACTGGGAGGCCTTCGAGCAGGCCATCCGGGATGGGTATGACTTCACCCAGCTGGAAGACTTCGGCAAGGTCATGCACGACAACATCTACGCCTGGTACCAAAACGCCGAGGAGGCCAAGCTATGGCGCCCGGCGTTGAAACACATTACATTTTTGAAGGAGAATACTACCATGCCTGAGAACAACAACAATCCTTTTGCCGGTAAAACGGTGGTGGCCACCGGCAAGCTGATCAACTACACCCGTGAGGGGATCCAGCTGAAGCTGCTGGGGTTAGGGGCGAAACCCGCTGACTCCATCAGCAAAAAGACCGACTACCTGATTGTCGGCGAGAAAGCCGGCAGCAAGCTGACGAAGGCGCTCAGTCTGGGGGTCAAGACCCTGACGGAACGCGAGTTCGAGGATATGCTGCTCGGTATCGAAAGCTGAGCGCATCAAGCATTCTGGCCAAGCACGGCACAAGGGGGCATCCGTCTGGATGCCCCCTATTTTTTGTTTTACGGAGGTTATTATGGACTTACATCATATGCTGCAGACCGGCGAAGGAATCGAACATCTGGAGGATCATCTGCTCGATCTGGATTCCGAGTTCCGCTTTAAGTGCCGCCGGTGCGGGAAGTGCTGCATCCATCAGGAGACGATCATTTTCAACACCCGGGACATCTACAATATTGCCAAGAAGAAGGGCATGACAATGCAGGAGGTGGTCGAGGCTTATACCGAAACCTATATTGGTCACAACTCCCGCATTCCCATCGTCCACCTGCTTTCCAATGGCCCCAAGGGCGCCTGCCCCCTGCTGACCACAGATGGCCGGTGCAGTGTGCATGACTGCAAACCAACTGTCTGTGCGTTGTTTCCGTTGGGTAGGGTAGCAATCAGCAGCAAAGACGGTCAGCCCCTTGAAGAAGGGGAACTGCCGACAATCAAATATATCCTCACCGATCACAACTGCGGCTCGGCCAAAAAGGTCAATACCGTCCGCAGCTGGCTGGCCAAGTTCGGGATTCCTGAGCAGGATGAATTTTATCTGCTCTGGAATAAGGTGCTCATGGCCCTTACGCTAATGGTTATGAAGCTGGAAAAAGCAAAGGTATCTGAGCCTTTCCTAAATCTGCTTTGGAACGCGATTTATGATCTGCTTTACATCAATTATGATACCAGTCAGGAGCTTATGCCCCAGTTTCAGGCCGCGGCGGATAAACTGCTCCATCTGAGCGAGGAGATCATGAAAGCGGAGCCGCCTGACGACCAAGGTAGTTGTTCTGCCGGCCATTCGGAGGGTGAGTAAATGGATCGGCAGGAATCCACACCCGACAACCGGGATCAAATCATCCGCAAGGACGCCCGGGGCTGCTTTGTGGAGGTCAAGAACGACTGCTTCCACTTGGATAAGGTTCACCTGCAGTTCGTGGCCTATGACAAGTCCCGTCCGGCCGGTCAGCGCTATACCAGTAATATCCACATCTATATTGATGTCCCGGAGTTCCTTGCGCTGGCACAGGAAGCCGCCAACGGCAGCTTGCATATGCGGATGCAGCAGTATAAGAATGAGCATAAATCAGACCCGATTTATGAGCATTTGGGCGGTACCGCTGCCAAGCGGTTGGCCTATTATGGCAAGGCTCGGGCAGATGGAATGAGCCTGTCCAGAGTGGTCAAACTCACTGCCGCGGAGAAATCAGACTACTTTTTTACCGCAGATAGCGGCCCCGGGGAGGAGAACAAAACCGGTCTGATCGTGCCGCGCTTTGGTAAGTCCCCGGAGCAGCATGTCTCGGTGATCCTCACATGGCGGCAGCTCAATGAACTGCTGTTCACCACGGTCGCCCATTATAATGCGTGGCTCTCGGCCAGATATGCAGCGGATTGGAAGTCGGTCCATGCTCCCCGCTTTGAGGAAAAGGGTCAAAGACGCCAGGAAAGTACGCCGGTAGCCACGCCTCCGGTGCGTCAATCCTCGCCGCCCGCTGCCCCTGTTCAACAGCAGGGGTTCGGCAGTGCCTTTGGCAGTGTTTATGGCAAAACAGATGGCAGCAGCAGCGCCGATGACAGGCGAATGTTTTAGTGCTATACTCATATTGTCCACCCTTGCGGATGCGGCTGGCCCAACAAGCCGGAAAAGCAATTTGACAAGGAGTGGATCACAATGAAGTTTTGTCCCTATTGCGGCGTTTCCCTTCCGGGAGGCGCCGCATCTTTTTGCCCCGAATGCGGGAAATCATTACCCATCAAAAAAACGACTGTCCCACAGCAGCAAAAAAAGCGCCCCCCGCAGCGGAGTCCCAAGCAGACACCCCAGCGCAGACCCAAGCCGAAGCCCGATCCTATGGATGTGAACTATGACGGCTATTACGATGATGTTCAGCCCATAGATAGTGATGTCCGCGGTGAGGGGATGGATCCCGAACTGCTCAAGCGGATCGGATTGGTCATCCTCGGCGCCGTGGGCGCGATTGTCCTTGCCGTCATCCTGATGACCCTGTTGTAATTCCCTCGACTTATGCGTGTAATGTAGGCAAATACGCAAGTTGAGGTGATATTTATGATGTATCTCTCCAAAGGGATCCTGACCCAATCCGATAAGACCGGGCTTGATTATATTTCCCGCTGCGGCTGCGTCCACGCTTTGGGTCCGAAACTGGCCGCGCTATGGAAAAAGGCGAGATTTATGCCCCAGCAGATTCCCGCTGAAGAAGAGCGTGCCGTCCGGCGCCTTGAGGCCAGCGGATTGGTCGTTACCACGGAGGAAACAGGATCATTGGCAGCCTACCGGCTCTTGACCGGCTGTATTATCTGCCCTAACGGCAGGAAGTGGAGCGACCACTTTCTGTCTGAGCCCGTCCGGCGTATTTGGACATGGCTCCATGAGGCTGGTCTTCACTTGACTGCCAGCGAGCTGATCCGGCTGGAAGAGCGGCAGATCAAACCCACCCCCTCGCTGTTAGGAGAAGACGGCCGACAGCGGCTGACAGAGATGATCTACTTTGCCGAGACAATTCCCGACGGTATCCTGGAGACTTTGATGGAACATTCGCCGGCTCGGGATACCACGGTGGCCGTTTTGCTGAAATTGCTGCGCAGTCATCGCCTGCTGCTGATTTGAAGGAGGAGCATATGAAACGCACACAGATCCCTGTCCCCATGCAGACACAAATCCTGACCCAGACCGCTCTGGCCATTCTCTCTCTAATCGTCGGCATTACCTTTTTCTTCTTTTTCACCAGTGCGATGGCTCTGCCATTCCTGTTTCTGACCATACTTGCAGCGGCAAATGGCTGCCGCATCTACCGCATAGCAGTACTGGGACATTATCTGACCCTCAGCGGAACGGTATTATCTGTAGAACGCACTGCCGTCCTGCGCCGTCCCAAGGCGCTGCTCGCAGAGATAGATGGAAAGGCGCTGCGGATCGTACTACGCAACCGTCATAAGGCACCTGCGGAAGGCGGCCGCATCGCGGTCTATGTGCAGGACAGTACCCCGATCTATGAATGGAAAGGCGTCCATCTGCTCAGTTCTTATTTGGCCGTGACAACCACGGCCGGTTGAAACACTCTCAAAAAAGGATTCACGGCAGTTGTGTTGAATCGCATATTGACCTTCACAGGTTCTCATGCTATAATCAAGACAATAGTTACCGTGTTTTTCTTGGAAAACAAAGTTACCGTGTTACAGAGTGTCAAATGGCGCTATTGCGCTGTTTGGCACTTTTTTTGTTTTCTGCCCGTAAAAAGCGGGTTGAAATATATCATTTCAACGGCAGGGAAAGACCTGCAGAAAGGGGTATCATACCATGTTAAAAATGATCATCACAGAGGCCGTTGTGTCCAAGGGCTATGACGGCGCACCCGCTATTCGGTTCTACGATGGTGACGGCAGCAGCCAGATCGCCAACTTCAGGATCGGCAAGCGGGTCTATGACAGCAAGGCGGACAACAACCATCGCTGGGTCAACTTCAATGTCAAGGCGTTTGGGGATGTGTGTGAGCGCATCAAGCGCATGAAGCTCAAGGAGGGCTCATACATCAACCTGATTGCCCGCTATGATGAGGAGACCTGGACTGCCAAGGACACCAATGAGACCCGGACGGGCGCGGTCCTGTATCTGGAGGACATTGAGTACGCCAGCAGCGGAAACGGCCAGAAAAACGGTCAGGCCGGCTCTGGCGACAGCACGCTCCCGGCGGACGGCACTCCTGCCCAGCAGGGTCAGCAGCCCTCGCAGGGACAGGCTCCGCAGTCATCTGATCCCATGCCCGGCAGTTTTACCGGATTTGAGAGCTTTGGCGGTGCGGAAAATCCGTTCTTCTAAGGATCACCGAAACCGAAAACAAATGAAAATCAAGCGTAAAAGGCGCACAGTTCGTGGAAACACATCCGCGGTCTGTGCGCCTTTTTTTGCGTTTCAGGGGGGATGCGTTTGAAGAATCAGGTATTCCAAGCACAAACAGAAGCAGAGAATCGAAGAAAGCTGGAGATCGTGCTGCGCAGCCTGACCAATGACCAACTGACGGCCCACCAGCGGCGCTTGATCGCTTATGCGGTAGGCTGCCGCCGGCAGTACCGCTTTCAGCTGTGTCAAAGGCCTGATTCTCTCCCAGACGCTGTGGATCTCAGCGATGACCAGACGGTGATTCGCCAGCTCTTCGGCAATGTCAAGGGAGAGAAAAACCAGCCAGCCGCAGTCCTCGTCCGGCGCACTGCACAGGGTCAAGAGGCCAATACAGTCTATATCTATCTGCCCAAAGAGAAGGAGGAACAAGGGGATGACGCCCGAAAAAAAGAAACAGCTGCTCAATGATGTTTTTGCGCTGGTCATGCTCATCGCAGTTCTGGTGATGATCGTCCGGCTCTGGCCGATTTTACTGCTTTTGCTGATCGGCCTGATCGCCTATGCCCTGTGGACGCTGTTTCATATGGCTAAGCAGCCGGTCAAGCCCGAACCGATCCCACTGCTGATGCTGCCCGCGCCGGCATCCGAGCAATCTATGCTTACAACTGCCTTCGGGTTGCTGCAGCGGCGGATTACGGAAGAAGTGCTTATCAGGTATCCCGATGCCCGCTGGGTCTGGGGCGTACCTGATGCTTTCTACCAGTTTTCGTCTGGAGGAGTCATGACAATCCTGCTCAACGGAGCCGGAGGTTACCAGAAAGCCGATGTTCAGGTTAAAGAACTGCAGTTTGTCGGTCTGAACTATGGCCCAAAACCATCCAGTCCGGAGACTCCGCAGGCCAGCGATGAAATACCGGAGGAAGAGCAGCCACCTGAGGTGGATTATGGTCTTTTAGCTTTTGAGTGGGCTGAAGCCAATTTGCAGCGGCTCAATATGCAGAGCAATGAGGCAATCGCCGCAGGTCAGAACGGGTTTAGAATCCCTGCGGAGGAATTGCCCCACGGGGACAGCTGGCCCACCCTATGCGCCGAACTGATTCGCAGTGGGTTTGCTGCTGCGGAACCTTTGGCAAACGGGATCCAAGTCAAAATCAAAACAGAATAGGAGCGTGATGTGCTATGAGTTCAAAACTGTTCACTTTCAACCGCAGTCTGCCTGCTCCCTTTGATAAGGTAAACAAAAAGGTCAAGGTGTCCTCCACTTACGGGGACGGCACCGAGGCGACTCTCAGCAGTACAGTGGTAAAGGCCGTCTTGGCCTACTGTGCCTGTATGGACGGCTCCAAGCCGGGGGCTATTGGCCTCTGCGGGCAGAAGGGCGTGGCGGAGTACAAGTCCGCCTCCGGCCCGGACGCTTACCACTTGGTGGTCTATGATCCGTCCAGCGGAACGGTGCTGGCGAGCAAGTACGACAGCAGTACCGAAATGATGGAGAATTACTCCTTGGGGAAAAACGGCCAGGACGGCGCTGCTGTCCTCCTGGCCATGATCCCTGCCCTTGCGGAAGACCCTGAGTTCTCAACTGCCCTGAATGACTTTATCACGCAGTATCGGGACGCCTTTTCCGATCTGGCGAAAGCAACAGAGTTGGCTGCTATCCTCTGTGACAACGCATACCGCCGTGTGAGCGATAAAACCTGCCCGGCCCATCTGCCGGTCAATATCGACAGCTCCGGCAATGTGATGCGTGTCTCCCAGACCCATCTGGATTCCGGCAGCTTTACACCGGACCATGTATTGGCGGGAGAGTTCACCATTTTGGCCCATACCGGAGCCACTGTTGTTCTGGAGCAGAAAGAAGCGATCCCCCACAGCGATTTTGTCGGCAAGTATGTTCTTAACCCCAGCCGCATTCTTTCTGCTCACGAGCAGGCGCTGGTTCCGACCTTGGCGCCATGGTATGTGCTGCCTGAGGAAGTGGTCAGCATCTGTGCTCACGCGCAGAAATCCACAGAAAAGCCCCTGCCCATGCGCAACTTCCTGCTCCGCGGCCCTGCCGGTACCGGCAAAACCGAAGGCGCCAAGGCGATTGCCGCAGGGCTAAACCTGCCCTATGTCAAATACACCTGCTCGGCCAATACCGAGGTCTACGACTTCATTGGCCAAGTGTTTCCGGACACCGACGGTCCATCCACCGGCGATGCAGACTTGGATCGGGAGCGTCAGGAGCTGAAGGAGATGGGCGGCATCACCTACGAGAATGTCAAGAAGCTGATGCGCCTGCCCGACCTGGACGACATGGATTATGACCCGGAGGGTACCTATATGCTGCTCACCGGTCATTCCAAGGCCGGCGCCACTGCGCAGGACTGTATGGCCGAGGTCATGACCCAAGTCACAGATAAGCTCCGAAAGCTGTGTACGGTCAAGCCTGAGACGGCCAACGCCGGACAGACCTACACCTACATGGAGACAGATTTTATCCGGGCGCTCAAGTATGGCTATCTGGTGGAGATCCAAGAGCCCACAACGATCATGCAGCCCGGCGTACTGGTGGGGCTGAACTCTCTGCTGGAGCAGAACGGCACCATCACCCTGCCCACCGGTGAGGTCATCCGGCGGCACCCTGACGCCGTGGTGGTCGTGACCACCAATGTCAGCTATGAGGGCTGCCGGGGCATGAACCAGTCGGTACTGGACCGTATGAACCTGACGCAGGATATCGAACTGCCTGCCCCGGAGATCATGGCCCAACGGGCTATGAGCGTTACCGGCTGCGAGGACGATTATCTGGTCAGCCGTATGGTGCAGGTGGTCAACGACATGGCCGACTTCTGCCGCAAGAACGGGATTGCCGACGGCAGCTGCGGTATGCGCAGCCTGATCGACTGGATCATGAGCACCGAGATCACCGGAGATCCCTACACCTCGGCTCTCTACACCATCATCAGCAAAGCGACTGCGGATGAGGAGGATCGGGACGCCATCATCACCTCTGTTTTGGAGCCTATTTTTGCGCCCAAACGGAAAAAAGCGGTTTGAAACCGTACTGCTATCAAAATTAGAAGGGAGGTTCTTTACTCTTGGCAAGAGTGAACCATAAAAAAATTAAGCAACTGATCGCCCAGAAGCAGAAGACCATCACCGACCGGCAATTCTTTACCTCTCGCGCCCTGGCCGCCCATTTTGAGGACATCGCTGCCGCCCAGACCAAACGCTATGGCTATCGGCGGCGAGTCAGGGTCCGCACCGTTTGGAAGCCAAAGGAACAGGGCGCGGCTCGTACTGACAACGGCCTGGTCTGGCTCAACGCCGGTCACCCCAGTGTGACCATGCACAAGAGCCGACAGGAACGGTATGAGCAGGTCTGCGGCATGTTTGCCCATGAACTGGGGCATGTCCTCTATACCGATTTTCTCGCCACCCAGACTTATCACAGATTTCAGGAGAGCGGGAAATGGTATCCCGAGCCGCCCCCGCTGCGTAACAGCGGCGACCGGTATGCCGAAGCGGAGTATCTTGAGATGCTCCAGACTGACCCCCAGCGCCAGAAAGCGCTGTGTCTTATCAGCCATGAGATCCTCAATGCTCTGGAGGACGGCTACATTGAGCAGCGGATGATTTCGGAATACCCAGGCATTCTGGGAGCAAATCTGGAAATCATGCGGGAGCGTTCTTTTGAGCGATTGCCCACTGTGACCCAAATGATCGAGCAAGAGGAGGAAGGCGGCCACATTTGGATGACCATTCTCCAGTGTATCCTCGCCTACATGAAGTGGGGACAAATCAAGTATGGGGAGACACCGCTGACGGATGAACGGATCCAAACGGTCTTCTCCCTGCTGAGCGACCTGGATACAGCCCTGATCAGTCAGGACTTCCGGGACAGATGCCGTACCGCCAACATCATCTTGATCCGCTGCTGGCCTTACATTAAGGACTTTGTGGATTATTGCAAGGATATGGCGGAGCAGGCGGCTAACGGCAGCGGTGAGGGCGATGCTGATGGTATGCTCCAACAGCTGCTTTCGGCCTTGGCCGGCGGCAGTGAGGAGGGCTCCGGTGAAACTGCACCAGTCGCTGGCGGCACACCTTCCGGCACCAGCGGGGGTTCTCCGACTGCCGGCGCCCGCGCCGCCACAGCTCAGCTGGCAGCCAATACGGACAAAGAGCAGGAAGAAGAAACTGCGTCAGGCGCAGCGGCAGAAGCCGGCGAAGCGGAAAATGAAGACCCACCGGAGCAGGAAGCCGCTGCCCCTGCACCATCTGAGCAGGAAAGCCAAGGTATTCCAATGTCTGGGCAGCTCCCACCCGGTGCCTGCCAGCAAGTTTCCGAGCAGGAGACCGGTCGCATCCCTCTGACGGACAGCGATATGCTTTCTGCCCCGGAAGGCGGCACAACGAAGCGCGATGATGATTACCAAGGAACTGGATACTCCGGTGCCGCATCTGACATTCAGCGGGTCTTGGAAAAGATCGCTGAGAACAGTGTCTGCACCGAGCTGGAGCGCCAGCGCACCAAGGAACTGACCGAGCTGGCCCAGAGCATTTCCTACGGCAATATCCATGATGGGGTCAGTATGACAGTCCATCGGATCGCCGAGGTGGATGATGACCTGAAAGAGCAGTACCGAGAGATCTCCGGTGATCTGCTCCGCATCTCCAAACAGCTCCAAAAATCCGTTCTGCAGCAGATGCACGACAGCCGCCGGGGTGGCAAGCAGACCGGCCTTTTAATGGGTCGCCGTCTGGACATCCATGCTTTGAGCCGCAACGATGGCCGGGTCTTCTACAAAAATGCACTGCCCAATGAGATCCCAGCTCTCTCTGTGGGGCTGCTGTTGGACGAATCAGGCAGTATGTGTAGCTGCGACCGAGCGACCTATGCCCGGGCTACCGCCATCATCCTGTATGATTTCTGTCATGCCTTGGGGATCCCCATCACCGTCTATGGCCATTCTACCAGCGGTGGCGTTGACCTGTACTCCTATGCGGAGTTCGACGCCATCGACCAGGATGACCGTTATCGAATGATGGATATTTCCGCCCGGGGCAGCAACCGCGACGGCGCCGCCCTTCGTTTTGTGGCGGAGCAGCTGGTGCGGAGAAGCGAGGATGTAAAACTGCTGATGCTGGTGTCCGATGGGCAGCCGGCAGATTCCGGTTACTACGGTACGGCGGCTGAAGAGGATCTTCGCGGTATCAAGCAGGAATATCAACGCAAGGGTATCCTCTTTGTGGCTGGCGCCCCTGGCCGGGGTTAGGAGGAAAACGAACCGATCAGCGGCCACAGCTTTCTGGACATCAGTGATCTGAACAAACTACCGGTCAAGCTGGCCGGAATCATCAAGCGGTTTATCCGCGTATAAGCAGAACAGGGCAAGGCCGAAATGGGTCTTGCCCTGTTCCTTTCCTATCAAGATACAAGGAGGAACATCATGAATTACACCGAACGCAACGAGATTTTTATGGATAACGAGGGTATGATCTGGCGGGTTATACGGCGAAACTGGCCGCTGATCACCGCCATGCGGCTGGACAGGGACGATGTGTATCAGGAACTGGCTCTGGCGGCTCTGAATGCCATTGAGACTTTTGACCCCATGCGCTCCGAGTGCATCCAAGCGCATATCTGGATGCAGCTGCAATACGCTGTTCTGAATATCAAGCGGCAGTACAAGCCCTGCGGGCTGACCTGCGCAGGCAGACAGCGGCCTGTTGTTGTCTCACTGGATCAGTCTGAGGGGATGGAGAGATTCCTGACGACTGAGCCTCAGGACAAAACGCCGGAGCTGTCCCCTCAAATGCGGCAGGCGCTCTCTCGTCTGGATGAGGCGGAACGCAAAGCAGTCGTTCGCTATTTGAACGGGCAGAAGGCCAAACGGGAGTCTTCGGTCAGATCTGCATTGGATAAGGTTCGGTATTACTACCTGTCCGCTATCTCCGAACCCCGATATTCTGTAGAAATGTGGTAATTACTAAAAGTCAAAAACAGGAGGTGACCTTTATGGCAGAAACAACTACCGCGGAAAGCGCTGTTTCGTTGAAAGACTACATCATTGACCTGAATGGTGCCAAGCAAAAACCGTCTGTATCCTACGAGGTTGTGTTGGAGAACAACACCGACTTCATTGTGCGGCGTGAGACCCCAAAAGTGCAAAAAGAACTGGTGATCCTGGTCAGTCAGGGCCTCTACTACATTCGAGACTGCAAAAATGGAGCGATTGACCCGGTAACCAACGCAAACCTGCGCTCTTTCCTGCGGGATCTAAAAGATACCTGCATTAGCTTCGAGCAGGTAAACTGGCTGGGCGCCCTGTTCAAGGAGTCTGCCGACTTTATCACCACCGTGATTGAGGACGCGACCCTTTCGGACATGTGCCGGCACAATGTACCGATCAATCCGAATGAGCCCAGAAAGCATGTGCGTTACTGGGAACAGAATAAGCGACTGTTCACGCGGGTGGCTCAGCTGTTCCCTACGCAGCCCACTGCCAGTGGGAAATACCAAAACAGCATCCCTCTTATTTTCTGGATCGAGGAACACTACGGTGCAAACGAAGCGATGTACTTTGCCGAGCAGCTGGTACAATCCGGCGTGCGAAATATGAGCTTCAGTTCCCACTATTGCTACACAGGAGACCGGAATATTATGGGATTTATCGAAGTCATGTCGGCGGAATACAATATCAATCTCCGCCGATTCATCGACTATATCTGCTTTGACCTTTATCGACAGGGTTATGGGGATGTAACCTGTGATTTCTTCAGAGAGTATCTGGATTACCTCTCCATGCAGAAAAATTTCTATGGAAAAATCAAGGAAAAGTACCCTGAGCATTTCAAGACCGCCCACGATGTGATGGCCCTGAAGGTCAACCAGGCCAAGATGGCGGAGCAATGCGAAAACTTTGCTGAACAGGCTGAACTGGTCAAAGACCTGGAATACAGCAACATGGGCTACTGCATCGTAGTGCCAACTGAACCCAAGGAATTGGCGGACGAGGGAATCAACCTCAGCCACTGCGTAGGCAGTTATATCGACCGTGTTGCGTCCGGAGAATGCCATATTCTGTTCCTGCGGCGCAGGAGCGCACCGGAGCAATCTTTGGTGACATTGCAGCTCAGCGGTCGCAGCATTTGTCAGGCGCAAGGCATGAACCGGCGCAGCATTACTCAGGCGGAGAGGAAATTCCTGAACCATTGGGCATGTGAAAAGAAAATCGAAATTGCCGTCTAATAAAAAGAAAGTGAGTTGATGATAGCATGAAAGCAATCAGTACTGGGACCCGCTATGAAATTTACAATGATACCCTCAAGGCCTATGATGCACTTCCCGCCAAAACCTATACGATTCGCTTTGCCCAGATGTCCGGATTCTACCTGGAGGAGCGCACCGACCTGGAAGTGAATGAGAAGGTCTATGGTGTGCATCTGGAAAAGGTAAACAAGGTACTGACTTCGTTCTCTATGTTTGAACGGAATATGGGTGTCATCCTTAGCGGTGACAAGGGTATCGGGAAGTCTTTCTTTGCCCGTTGCCTGTGCGAGCAGGCGGTTGCCGCCGGATATCCGGTCATCATTGTTGACCAGTTTATTCCCGGCATTTCCACCTACATTGAATCCATCGACCAGGAAGCGGTTTTCCTGTTTGACGAATTTGACAAGACCTTCGGAGATATTCGTGCCGGCGAGAATGAGGCTAACCCGCAGTCCAGGCTGCTCAGTTTGTTCGATGGTACCTCCCACGGAAAAAAGCTGTTTGTCATCACCTGCAACAGCCTGTATCGGCTGAACGATTACCTGGTCAACCGACCGGGCCGTTTCCATTATCACTTCCGCTTCAGTTATCCTACGCCCGAGGAGATCTTGGCGTATCTTACCGATAAATTGGGGTGCCAGTACCAGTCGGAGATAGATAAGGTGATCCTCTTCTCGAAAAAAGTCTCCCTCAATTACGACTGCTTGAGGGCTATTGCATTTGAACTGAGCCTCGGGGAGCCGTTTGAGAAAGCCATTCAGGATCTCAATATCCTCAACATCAATACAGAGGACTACGATGTCACACTTTACTGCAAAGGCGGAATCATTATGACCGCAAAAAGCCAGTCGCTCGACTTGTTCAACAGGAGCGAGCCTGCACATGTGTATCTGAGGGATAGCAAAGGTCGGCATGGCATCCGTGCGGTATTCTGCCCGGCGGATTGTACCTATGACCCTGTGCGTGGAGCTATGACTCTGCCGGGTCACTGTATCTCTTTGACAACCGACGATGAGGATAATCCTTTTGATGATTGTCAAAATACTCCACCCAAAATGACCCCGGAGTACATGACAATCACCCGAACAGCCGGTCGGAATATCCACTACCTGACAGCATAAATAGCCATAGCTGAGGGGAGAAGCTTTCCTTCTCCCCTCAGCTACTGTAATGACAATTAAAATGGAGGATATGATGACTACCTTAAGAAATTCACTAACCACTGTCGTATCCTACCCTGAACGGGGTGAGGGCGGCAATAACAAGTACCGCGGCAACTGTTCTCCCAAACTGATTGAAGATTTGATTACCCACTTTGGTATTCAGGAGATCTGCGACTACATGTGCGGCAGCAATACCACCGGCGATGCTGCCCGCACTATGGGTATCTATAGTCATACCTATGACCTGCACAGCGGATTTGACTTACTTCATAGCGATATTCCCGAGCGCCCTCAATTCATCTTTTGGCACCCGCCCTATTGGGATATCATCAAATATTCAGATGTTATGTACCGGGCCTCAGATGTGCAGCAGAAGTATGGGTATGATCCGCGCCGCTTTGATCTCTCCCGGATACCCACTTGGGAGGGCTTTGTCCATGCAATGAACTACTGCATGATGAAGCAGTTCTGCGCATTGGAAAAGGGTGGCCGTATGGCGGTGCTGGTGGGCGACATTAAGAAAAAGGGCAGACTTTTGAGTATGCTCTTTGAGCTGATTAAGCCCGGCACGCTGGAAAATGTCATCATCAAGGCCCAGCACAACTGCGTTTCTGACCGCCGCAGCTACAGCGGCAATTTTATCCCCATCGTCCATGAATATGTTCTGCTTCTGCGAAAGGACCTTCCGCTTACCTATCCGCTGCTGATGACCTATCGGCTGGAGGGCGATATTCGGGATATGCCCGGTGCCACCTGGCGGGACATCCTGGCCGATGCCATGGAGTCTTTCCGGGGGCCGGTTTCCCTGGAGCAAATCTATGCCGCAGTGGGCAACTACAAACGCGCCCAGCAGCAGCAATACTGGAAGGACAAGGTGCGCCAGACCCTACAATACCACCCGAGCATTTTCTACAGTCTTGGGCGGGGTATCTGGGCATTAAAAAGGCAGGCCGGATAAGGATAGCCATCAAAATATGAGTTTCAGCGATTGACGCAGCCCCGTAAAGATGCTATAATTCAAATATACAGTATCAGTGCCGCAGGAAAAGTGCGCATAGTATTCCGTGTACCGAAGTGCCATTTGCATGTTTGCAGATGGCACTTTTTTTGTTTTCCGGGCCATTTTACTGGCAAACGCAGCGTTCCGCGAGGGACGCTGTTTTTGTATATTCGGGGCATTCAGCCACCATCAAAAAACAGAAAAGGAGCGATCAAAAAATGCTGAAACAATGCCAAGACAGCTATTCTATCCAGTTCACCCAGTTCCCGGCCATGCTGGCGCACCATGAGGAGACCCGCAAGGCCAGCCTTTGGGAGCGCAGCGAGGTCAACCATCTGCGGGTGGCCGCACTGGATAAGAAGTCCCCCCTCTATGAGGACGCATCCCGTTTTGATCCCGCTGTCAGCCAAGACGCTATTGCCGATACGGCGGAAAATCTGGGCTTGGCCATTCAGGTGGGCGGCCGGTATTTCCCCCTGCGGGATACCGCCTACAAGAGCCTGCTGGATCGGGCCAAGATCAACGGCACCGCCCTGCCCAAGCTCGCCAGAGCCAAACTGGCCGAAGTGCTCAACTCCTGCTTGGAGCTGCACAAGGACAGCGCCCTGCTGCTGATCCGGGACGAGAAGGTGTCGGCAGCCCATTCCGGGGACAGCCGGGACTACTCCGTCCTGGAGATCGACCAGCTGCTGGACGGGCTACAGAAGAAAGTGGATGAACGGTTCCCCGGCAACGAGTTCGAGGCTGGCTATTCCGACCACGCAATCACCAGCGCGTCCTGGGTACTGCCCAATCAGAAAGAAGACCTGCTCAGCACCTATGAAAAGCTGCTGGAGGCAGAAGGAAAAAAGACCCTGGCGGCCAAGTTGATGCCCGGCATCCGTTTCTCTACTTCAGACACCGGCGTGGCCTCGGCCAAGGTGTCGGCGCTCTTGATGGGACTTCAGTACCCCATCCACATCGGCGGCATGGTGGCCGTTGAGCACCGCCGGCAGTCCCAGGTCCCCGACTTCGTGGACAGTCTGGATATGCTGTTTGCCCAGTTCGGCGACTCCGTCGCCCGCTTGAGCAGCTTGCTCACCGTCCACTTGGACAATCCGGTCAATGCCATGACCGCGGTGTGCAAGAAGCTGTCCATGCCTAAGAAGGCCACCTTGGAAGCTATCGCCATGTTTGAGGCAGTCAACGGGAATAATCCGGCCTCTGCTCATGATGTCTTCATGGCCATGCAGGAGATTCCTTTCAATCTGAAGATCAGCGGCGCGCCTGAGAGTAAGCTGCTGACGCTGCAGGAAACCATGGCCCGGGCGCTGACCCTCCGCTGGAGTGACTACGATCTGGCAAAGAAGGTGAGCTACTGATGGCCGCACCGATCATCTTGTGCGACTGTGCCGGAATGGACGAAAAACGCTGGCTGGAATGCCGGGAGCATGGCCCCAAGGGGGACATTGAGTACACCGTGGGCGGCAGCGATGTGGCCACGATTTTTGGCCTGTCGCCGTGGACGACCCCGCTGGAGCTGTGGATGATCAAAAAAGGCCGTATGAAGCCGAAAGCAAAGTCCAACCCTCTGCAATTAGAGATGGGGCATATGCTGGAGCCGATTGCGGCCCATTTTTATGCCCAGCGGACCGGAGACACCGTTGTTGACGATACCAATATGTATCAGCACGCCGACTTTCCCTATGCTCTGGCCGATATCGACCGGCGCATCATCCGAAAGACTGACGGGGAGCCTGGTGTTCTGGAGTGCAAGAGCTGCACCTACCACAAAGCCGGTGACTGGGCTGACGGTGCCTATCCGCTCTATTATGAGTTTCAGCTGCGCTACTATCTGGCTGTGATGGATATGAGCTTCGGCGCTTTCTCCGCACTTTGGGGCAATAACCCTGACAATGACCTGGCTACCCCCGGTCTGATCCGGGACAAGGAAAAAGAAGACATGATCTTTGAACGGCTGGATCAATGGATCTGGAGTCTGCGGCATGACAAGCCGCCCGCTATGACCGAGGTAGACCCCAAATTGGCATTGGAGTCATTGGGCCGCATCTATGGCGCGAGCATGAAAGGCCTTCCCACCGTGGAGTTTCCCGCAAAGTATGAGAAGGCGCTGCGGGGGATCGCTTCCCTTCAGGACGAAAACGCGGCATTCAACCAGAAGATCAAGGAGAACGAGAGAAAAATTGCCGCCCACAGCGTGCGGATCGCCGAATTGATGAAACGGCATGAACATGGCGTACTGACCACCACCAAAGACAAGCTGCTGGTGGATTTCGTGACGAAAGTCACGCGGCGCGTAGATTCCGGATACCTCAAAAAAGAGCACCCAAGTATCTATGAGGAGTCGCTCAAGCCCTCGGAGAGCCGGAAGGTCAAGGTGACCATCCAGCCTGTATAATAATCAAAACACAGGGAGTGCCGTTTCGGCCTCCCTGTGTCCACTTTCAGGAGGTGACAACATGCCACAAAAAAGCGCACTGAATCGGCGACTATTCTCCAAGCGCGTAGATAAACGCTCGCGGAAAGAGATGATCGCCTATCTGGAAAACCATTTCCGATATAACACCATGAACAGCTGGAATCGCAGCACTTCGTATGCCTGCAACATGAAGCTCTATAATCTCGGTCTTGACCGAGAGACGGAAGACAAGCTCTGGAACCTGCTTGATGTGCCGGAGTTTTATGAGCGCCTTCATGAACTGATTGAGGATTTCAATCGGCAGCACAACTACCTGTGGCAGGCCGGTTGGAATGGCCGCAACAGCGGTTATCTCGTGCTCTATCAGGGTGGGACAAAGCCCAGTGGCTATCGCTCCTACTGTACCAAGTGCGGCCAGAAGAATTATACCTCGGTAGCAGAGACCGGGAAGCGGTGCGGGGTATGTAATGAGGAAGCTCGTGTTGACTTCATAAAACCGCCCATGCAGATTTTTGCCTATCCGGGGCGGAGCGTAGATATGGACGAGGACTTTGAGGACTGGTCTCTCTATGAGCTCAAGCAGCGGACAGTTCTGGTGCAGGAATTTGACTGGCTTGCCGATAACATCGTGGCCGAGGCCCTGTATATCGCCCAAACTCTCTCGGTGGAGGAGCAAATCGTCTATATCCCCACCACCCGGCGGGTATTGGCTTAGGAGGCTGCGGGATGAAGTGTAAATTTTTAAGACTGATCTATCCCAGGAGCATTGAGGAGGCACAAAACGGCAGCTACACCGTGGCCATCTATATGCCCTGCGAGACCGTTCTGGATGCCCAGGGCAATAAACTCAGCAGCATCACCGTGGTGGGACACTATCTGCCCACTGTAGAACGGATGAAAGTGGATATGACCGGGCGGTGGAAGAAGGACGCCAAATATGGCCTCCAATTTGTAATGGAGTCCTATGAGGAAATCATTGCTCCCGGGAAGGACGGGATCATTGCCTATCTTTCCTCCGGCCTGATCCGCGGCATCGGCAAGAAATTGGCCGAGCGCATCTACAACACTTTTGGGGACAGCACCTTAACAGTGTTGGACAATGACCCGGACCGCATCTGTGAGGTACCAGGTATCAGCGGGAAGCGCAGCGCGCAGCTGCGCGACTCCTACATGGAAACCCGGAGCGCCAGACGGATCATCACACTGCTGGCGCCATTGGACATCAGCGCCGGGCAGACCGTCAGGCTGCAAAAAGAACTGGGGATTCGGGCAGAGGAGCTGCTGAAGGAGCGTCCTTATGAGGTATTTGAACGGGGTTTGCTGCCCTTTGATGCAGCAGACCGGCTGGCGGAACGCCAGGGTATCTCCAGAACGGCGCCGGAACGGGTCGCCGCAGGCCTGCTCCACACACTCGAACTGGCCGAAA
>OAVM01000192.1_pt1 | contig 36384 bp, 37 predicted proteins | sample 1476421 | NCBI WGS metagenome assembly OAVM01 (sample SAMEA2580099, study PRJEB22360) | human gut metagenome | biome: human gut; feature: human-associated habitat; material: faeces | place: Denmark | collected 2008/2010
CCAGCTTCGGAAGTTCCAGTGTATGAATCTCAAATTTATCACTATACAACTTCCTGCCCTTATCTGACCAGAAATGAAAACGGGAATAATATTCTTCATCATCAAACATTATAAAATTCAGAATCCCGATATGAATACATTTTTCTAATTTTTGATAATTTTCTCCCGGCTTCAATTGATCTGTGAACATCTTCCCCAGATAGAACAAGGTGCGCTCTGCCCAGTATTCACTGAATGTCACTTGAATTTCGATGTCGATCTGTTCCCTGTTATTCAACAGAACCCGTACATCCAGAATCCCCAGCTTCTCATCTTTATCCTTCTGACGCAGATGAGATGGTAAAATCCTGCTCTCAATAACATCTTCCACATTGATTCCAAGTACCGCTGCTAAAAATGCGTTGCGTACCTCTTCATCTTCCATCAGCTCTTTAAAGCAGAAATCCACCTTTGGCTTCATTAAAAATTGTGTTGTTTTTTCTTTTTTCATACATGCTCCTCCTTGGTTCTGATGAAATCCAGAATATTTTGATGAGCATGTAACTGTATTTTGACTTTATTATAACTTTTGATACGATATTTCACAATTGCAAATACAGACAAACTCCCTTTATTCTCTTATCCATCTTTTCTACATTTTGATTTGGGAATTATATTGAATGGCACCTTCTGCCATATTGGAAATTTGAAAGGGATTCCTTTCAAGATTGATTTTATTATACTTGAAATTTTGTATGGATACAATGAAATTTCCGTAAATATATTATAAAAAAACAAGGAAGCTGTGCCTTTTGCGCAAACTTCCTTGTTTCTTTTCTCTATAAATTCCAGCGTTTTCCCTGAGATACTCGCAATCGGTTCATAGCTCTCGCCAGAGATGCCTGAGAATGATAATATTCCTGGATGCTCTGTTTCTGGCGGATTCGCTCCTCTGCACGCTCTTTCTGCTCCTGTGCATGACGGATATCAATCTCCTCCGGCTTTTCTGCTGTATCTACCAGCAGTGTCACACGGTTGTTGACTACCTCTGCAAATCCTCTTCCGAGTGCAACTTCTACCCAGTTTCCTTCTTCGATCTCCATACGGGCCATTCCGATCTTCACTGCAATCACCATATTTTCATGGTTCGGCAAGATTCCCTTTTCACCATCCGGCGCCGGAATTACAAGCTTTCTGCAGCGTCCTTCGTAAAAAACCCTGTCACTTGCGATGATTTTCAAACCAAATGTATCCATATGCCACGCTCCTATTCTGCCGCCTCAGCATTTGCCTTTGCAATGACATCGTCAATAGTTCCTACATTGAAAAATGCAGATTCCGGATATGCATCCATCTCCCCATCAATGATCATTTTAAATCCACGGATTGTCTCTTTTAACGGAACATATTTTCCAGGGATTCCTGTAAATGTCTCTGCTACAAAGAATGGCTGAGACAAAAATCTCTGGATTTTTCTCGCACGCATAACAGTTGCCTTATCTTCATCTGACAACTCTTCCATACCAAGAATTGCAATAATATCCTGCAGTTCTTTGTATTTCTGAAGAATTGCGATGACTTTATTTGCCACTTCGTAATGCTCTTCTCCGACTACATCTGCTTCCAGGATACGGGAGCTGGATTCCAGTGGATCTACCGCCGGATAGATACCCTGCTCTACAATCTTTCTGGAAAGTACAGTCGTTGCATCCAGATGTGCAAATGTTGTCGCCGGAGCCGGGTCAGTCAAATCGTCCGCCGGCACATAAACTGCCTGTACGGAAGTGACAGATCCGTTCTTTGTAGAGGCGATACGCTCCTGCAGTTCTCCCATTTCTGTGGCAAGTGTCGGCTGATATCCTACTGCAGACGGCATACGCCCAAGCAGTGCGGAAACCTCAGATCCGGCCTGTGTAAAACGGAAAATATTATCGATGAAAAGAAGTACGTTCTGATGCTGTTCATCACGGAAATATTCTGCCATTGTCAAACCAGTCTCAGCCACACGCATACGCGCTCCAGGCGGCTCATTCATCTGACCGAATACCAAAGCAGTCTTCTCCAGAACACCGGACTCTTTCATTTCAGACCAGAGGTCATTTCCCTCACGGGAACGCTCTCCGACTCCGGTAAAAATAGAGTATCCACCGTGCTCTGTCGCAATGTTTCGGATCAATTCCTGGATCAGCACCGTCTTACCGACTCCTGCACCACCGAACAATCCGATCTTACCGCCCTTTGCATATGGTGCAAGAAGGTCAATGACCTTGATTCCCGTCTCCAGGATCTCTACTACAGGGCTCTGATCTTCAAATGTAGGCGGTTCTCTGTGGATCACCCATTTTTCTGCATCCTCGATCTGTTCTCCATTATCAATTGTTTCACCTAATACATTAAACAGTCTGCCCAGTGTCTTCTCACCGACAGGAACTTTGATTCCTGCTCCGGTGGCTGTTACTTCCATATCTTTATGCAGTCCTTCACTGGCAGCAAGCATCAGGCAGCGCACCTCATTGTTTCCAAGGTGCTGTGCAACCTCCATGATGCATTTCTTTCCGTTGTTTTCAACTTCCAGAGCATCTTTGATATAAGGAAGATTGCCGTCTTCAAATACTACGTCAACGACAGGTCCCATAACCTGTACAATTCGTCCTTTATTCATATGCTATTCTCACTTCCTTTTCTGCTTCTGCGCCTTCGCACCGCTGCAAACTTCCGTAATTTCCTGGGTAATTGCAGCCTGTCTGGCTCTGTTATATACGATTGACAATTCCCGGATCAGGCTCTGTGCACTGTCTGTCGCAGCTTTCATTGCCATCATACGGGCATTGTGTTCACTGGCATATGCTTCTACCAGACATCCGTAGACCATACCAATGACATAGTTCGGAACAATACTGTCCATTACACTGTCCGCAGACGGATACAGTTCAATTGCCTCCCGATACATATTCAGAGGCATTTTCATACTTCCAAAGTCTTTGGTCTCCAGCGGAAGCAGCTTCAATTTTTCCGCATCTGCCTGTACAGAATTCTCCATGCGGGTGTATACAACATACACTTCATCCAGCTCCCCTGCCAGAAACTGATCGATCACCGACCAGCCAATATCTCTGGCACGGTGCATAGTCGGTTTCTGAACGGTATACTGGAAATTTGTGTCAATCTCTACATTATGTTTTGCAAAATAATGCCGTCCCAGCTCACCTACAACAAAGAGCTTGTGAATCCCCGGCTGTGCAAGGATCTCTTCTTCCAGCTTGATAATATTATGATTATAAGCTCCGGCAAGTCCCTTGTCTGCCGTAATTACGATCGAACCGATCCTTTTCTGCTCTGCCGGGATATCCTGGCGGGCATCAAAATAAGAATGCCGGATCTCTGGCACATGGCGCAGGATACGGGAAATCTCACCCTGAAGTCCATAAAAATACGGCTCTGTATCCGCCAGTTTTTTTCTGGCCTGCGTCATTTTTGAAGAGGAAATCATATACATCGCATTTGTGATCTTCATCGTATCTTTTACGCTGTTGATGCGGCTCTGTATTTCTCTGATATTTGCCATATTAACACCTGCTCTTCTTGAATTCCTTTGCGGTCTCCACGATCTTTTCGATCAGTTCTTCTGTCAGTACCTTTTTCTCTTCGATTTCCTGTCCGATTTCCGGATAATCTGAATCGAAATGACGAAGCAGGTCTGCCTGGAACTGTTTGATTTTTGCTTTTTCTATTCCAAGCATCACTTTATGTGTAGCAGCACACAATGTGATGACTTTTTCATGCAGACTGAGCGGATGGTAAAGAGGCTGCTTCAAAAGCTCCATCAGACCGCTTCCGTACTCAAGCTGCTCTTTTGTTGCAGCATCCAGATCTGAACTGAACTGTGTGAACACTTCCATCTCACGATACTGTGCCAGATCGATACGGATACTTCCGGATGCTTTTTTCATTGCTTTTGTCTGTGCGGCACCACCAACACGAGATACGGAAAGACCTACGTTGACAGCCGGTCTCATACCTGCCGCAAACAGATCACTTTCCAGGAAGATCTGTCCGTCTGTAATAGAAATTACGTTGGTCGGGATGTATGCAGATACATCTCCTGCCTGTGTCTCGATGATCGGAAGTGCTGTGATAGAACCTCCGCCCTGCTCTTCACTTAAACGGCTGGAACGCTCCAACAATCTGGAATGCAGGTAGAATACGTCTCCAGGATATGCCTCACGTCCCGGAGAACGTCCAAGAAGCAGAGACAGTGCACGGTAGGCTACCGCATGTTTGGACAGATCATCGTATACGATCAGCACATCTTTTCCCTGATACATAAAATGCTCTGCCATTGCTGTTCCTGCATACGGCGCAATATACTGAAGCGGCGCACAGTCACTTGCTGTGGAAGATACCACGATCGTATAATCCAGTGCATCATTGTTCTTCAATGTATTTACGACTTTTGCAACAGTAGAAGCCTTCTGTCCAATCGCCACATAAATACAGATCACATCTTTTCCCTTCTGATTCAAGATTGTATCCAGGGCAATGGATGTCTTTCCTGTCTGACGATCTCCGATGATCAGCTCTCTCTGTCCGCGTCCGATCGGGAACATCGCATCAATAGAAAGGATTCCTGTCTCCATCGGCACACTGACCGATTTTCTGTCAATGATTCCCGGCGCCTCCTGCTCGATCGGGCGGTAATCATCTGCTTCGATCTCACCCTTTCCATCAATCGGAGCTCCCAGTGCATTGACAACTCTTCCTACATATTTATTTCCAACCGGTACACCGGCCTTTTTTCCTGTACGAGTTACTTTTGTCCCTTCTTTGATATCTGTGTCCCGTCCAAAAAGAATGACTCCGATTTCATTTTTCTGAATATCCTGTACCATTCCTTTCAAACCCGTATCGAAGGTAACAATCTCTCCATACATTGCGTGATCAATCCCATAAATAGTCGCAATTCCGTCACCTACAGCAACGACTGTTCCCACTTCGCTGTCTTTGCTCACACTGTCAAAATTTTCTATCTCTTCTTTTAAAATAGAAATAATTTCATCTGAATTGATTGAACTCACCTTGTTCACCTCCAGGTTAATTTTTGTCCTAGTCTGTCCAGACGTCCTTTCAGACTCCAGTCATATTCATCGCTTCCTGTGCGCAGAACAAATCCGCCAAGCAGCGTACTGTCTGTCTGAATCTCAATCCTGGCCTTGCTCGCTTCATATTTTTTACAAAGGAACGCTTCCATATTTTTGAGCTGCTCGTCACTGGGCAGCTCTACACATGTCAATACGGCACTTAAGATCCGATCCTGCTCGTCACAATATCTGTCATATGCAGCAAATATCTCCGGAATCAGATCCATTCTCTCATATTTACATGCCACTTTCAGGAAATTTCTCATTTCCTGCGGAAATACCTTGTCGATCACACGTTCTTTCTTCTGTGCCGGAATTGTCGGATTCACAAACACATCATGAAGCTGCGGTACCTCCTCAAATATCTCTCTTGCTTTCTGTATGGCTTCCTTCGGAACATTCAGCTCATACAACACCTGTGCATACCGCATTGCTGCAGATGAACAGTACATCTGACTAGTTGTTGTCTGTGTCTTCATGAGCTTCACCTACTTCTTCCAGAAACTTATCATATATTTCCTGATTATTGCCTGTCTGTTCTGCCACGATCTTCGCTGCAGCTGTCATTGCAAGTCCTGCGATTTCAGACTGGAGTGCACTCATTGTCTGCTCTCGTTCTACACGGATATCCGCCTTGGCAGACTCGATGATACTGCCTGCCCTGGCATCCGCCTCCTCTACAATACGTTCATACTCTGATTTGGCGTCCTTACGTGCTTTCTCTACGATCCGCACAGATTCTTCTTTTGCCCCGCCAAGTGCCTGCGCATATTCTTCCTTCATCTTCATCGCATCTTCCTGTGCATTCTGGGCATTTTTCAATCCGTCTTCGATCAGCTGACGGCGCTTTTCCATAATGTCGGTCACAGGCTTGATCAAAAACTTCTTTAATAAGAAAGCCAGGACGATCAGGTTAATCATGGTATATAGAAAGTTCATATCAAATCTCAGCACTTCCCACACCCGCCTTTCCTGTTAATTCTATTTGCTTATTTTAAGAAGAATACGATCAGAATACCAATGATAAATCCATAAATTGCAGTTGCCTCTGCAAGTGCACAACCAAGGATCAGGTTCTTGCTGATCTTGCTTTCAGCCTCTGGCTGTCTTGCGATTGCATCCACTGCTTTTCCTGTTGCGATACCAATTCCCACTCCTGCTCCAATACCTGTTAATACTGCGATTCCTGCTCCAATTGCAATAAGTGCTCCCATAATTCTAATCTCCTTTTTATTCTTTTATTTGTTCAAAAATTCCGTTTCTATTCCTGTTCTTCTGTCATAAACAGTGCGGTCAGAAATACAAATACATATGCCTGAATCAGACCGTCAAAAATATCGAAATAGAAATTCATCGGAAGTGGTATAATCAGCGGAACAAATGCTTTTAAAAGTTCCATTACCACAAATCCTGCCAGCATGTTACCAAACAGTCGCATACAGAGCGACAATGGGCGGATAAAAATTTCCAGAATCATAATCGGTGCAACCACCGGCACCGGTTTGGCAAAATGCTTGACCCAATGTTTCATACCGTTTTTATGTATTCCTGAATATTCGATCAGGCACATACTCATCACGGCAAGTGCTGCTGTTACATTCAGATCTTTTGTCGGCGGCTTAAAGCCAAGCAGACCAATCATGTTGGCGCACGCCAGATAAAGAAGAACTGTGATCAGATACGGTATATATCTTTTGTTCCCTTTACCGAGGATCCCTTCAAAGAAATCCGTTGCCCAGTCAATTGCAGCTTCCAATGCCAACTGAACTTTTCCCGGGTTTTCTACCTTCAGATTTCTCACCAGAATCAATGATAATCCAACCAGAACCGCCATAATGATCCATGTAACAACCACGGACTCCGAAATTCCGCCGAGAACCGGAAGTTCAAATACTGTTTTACAGTTCAGCTCTTCCATCAATTCTGTTGCTAAATTTTCCGTATCGCTCCCTCCCTTTCCTGTCTCTTTTTTTAATTACTGCCCTTTGGGGGTCTTCCCTTTTCTCTTCCAGGTGGAGGCCTCTTACGAGCATAAAAAAGGAAATTTCATGCTTTGAAATCTCCGTACTATAATCCCTTTTCAGACAGCGTGCCTAAAAAGTTATCTAAATCCTACTCCCAGCAAGTGAGTTTGTCAACAAAAAAAATTTAGGGTTTTCTTTTTCCGATCGCACTCTTTTTTTGTCGAAATTCCCAGTGTTTTAAAATACGTTTTTTTCTTTTTTTAGGAATATTTCAACCTTATTTTACTGACTTTTCGTCATTTTTATTTTATACCATTCCTTTTTCACTAATATACAGTAATTCATTTGCACTTTTTTCATCAAACTTCCATAATATTGTGAAATACCTGTCGTTCTGTTTGTGGAAATACTCTCTGAAACCATAAAAAAAGAGGACTTTCTGCACATAGAAGCACAATTCTGTGTACAAAAAGTCCCATTTCCACCTTATTCTCTCTTTTGAGACTGTATTTTCTCCTTATTTTCAGACCCTTCCAGAGATTGTTCCCTTGCAATTTTAAGGAAATCTCTCTCCGCTCTTTTTCTTCTCGGAATAAATCTGCCTGCAACGCCCTTTCCACGGCTTCTCACATAGAAAAATCCAATCACTGAAAAAACTGCTGCACCGATAAAATTCACAAACAAGTCTTCCATTGTGTCGATCAGTCCGATGTCCAGATATCCGCCCACCCCCAATGGCTGTCCATTGATCATCACTTCCCTGATCTGATCGATCGTCACCGGAATATTTCTTCCGTCCGGATTCAGCATGACCGATGTGATTGCAGAAAGAACCGTATCCTTCTGCATGTCATATCCGAGAAACTGATCCATCCCAAACTCAAAAAACTCCCATACAACTCCAATCGTCATAGAAAAACAAAATGCCACGATCGCTGTAAACACCGGTGACAGATTAAAGACGGTACGCTCACTCCGGTTCAGCAGATCCACCAGAGAAAATCCGATTGCCGCTGCCAGAAATCCATTCAGCGTATGCAGCACCGTATCCCAGAACGGAAACAGCAGATAAAATTCATTGATCTCACCTAATATCTCCGCTGCAAATATAAAAAACAATACGATGATCTCCAGCGTTGTAGGCAGCTCTATTTTAAACGTTACCTGCACAAAACTTGGAACAATCAGAAGCAAAAGTGTCAGAATGCATAAAAATACGTTTTCATAATTCTGATTTAAAACCTGGAGCACCAGCATCACGATCACAAGAATCCGCAAAATAAGATACACCATAAATGAGCTTTTATGTTCCCTGAGTTCCATTTTTATCGCTTCCGCCATATGGCGGAAATAGCCGTTTTGTTTTTTCTCTTTCTTTTCTTTCATTCCCCGCTCCCTTTCTGCTCTTCTGTATCATTTCAAACGATACTTCCATTTCCTTTACACTTAAGAATATTATAGAAAGATAACATCGGGATTGCAAGATTGTTCTGTTGGGGTGCCTTCCTTGAGAGACCTTCTCTTTTTTCTATAGTTCTATAAACTTATACTTCCCTGCACCCAGTCCTGTGACTTTTTTTATGACTTTCGCTGCCTTCATTGCATTCATAACATTTGTTGCTTTGGATTTTGAACATCCTAACCATTCCATAATATTTGCCTGTCCAAATGGTTTGTCTACTCCACTTTCCAGAAATACTCTGCCACTATTCTCAATAAATTTCTCCGTAATCTCTGCTTCCTTGAATAATGGCAAATACTTTTCAAAAGTGTTGCTTACTTTTTCATTGTCATTGCTTACTTTTTCATTGTCATTGCTTACTTTTTCATTAGCGTTGCTTACTTTTTCATTAGCGTTGCTTACTTTTTCATTAGCGTTGCTTACTTTCCTAAACATTGTAACCTTAAATCCATTTCCAAACTCTTCAAATGTCGGTTCAGGTAAATCATACTCTCTACATCTGTTTATAATTCTCGGTATCCCTGTTCCCCATGCCTCTACTATATGCATATAATGAAACGCTTCTGCAATCGCTTCATTTCTGCAAGTAGATTTTCCTAACTTTGCAGTTTCAATATCCAATCCACCATAAAGCATCCCAGGTGATAACACCTCAACTCTGTCATCAAAAATGCTCACCTGAATACAAGACTTATCTACATAACTCCTGTGTACAACAGCATTGGCAATCATTTCTCTAATAGCAGATACTGGAAGTTCATAAGAATCATTTCTATATATCCCTCCGATTTCTGCCCCCATATTAATATGCCTTAAAACAAATTGATATGCTTTTTCCACCTGTTCGTAAATTGGCCCATCAAATTCTTTTTGATCAATAAAAACATCTCTGATTGTTCCCTTAAATAATGCACATTGAATTTTTGATGCTTTACTTTTGTTATCTGTCATCAGATCAAATGCATGTGTCGGATAGAGCGTTCTCCCTACCCTACAAAGAATTCCAAAATCTTCAAGCTTCTCTATAGTCATGTCCTTTGCTGCATTTTTTTCGTCTGTTTTACAGGATATAACTGCTATCTTTTTCATTGTTTCGCAAAGTTTCAATGCCTTTTCTTTGTCAAATTCTCTTCCTATTTCCTGTAGTGAATCATAGGAAATATTCTGGCCTTCCAACTCTAACTCTTTTAATTTTCTTGCGTCAGCAGGTCTGCTTGTTCCATTAATTCGAATAAAAGCTGTAGTCTCTTTTCCTTTTTTCGCAATATAATAAGGTCTGAACTTTCCAGGAACAATATCTATGACAAGTACCGTTTTTTCTTCTATTGTCTGGATTGAAATATCCGGTTCAATCTGTGGTGTACACGCATCTGAAACCATATTAGAAATGGAATCCGACAATTTAAATGGGCTTTGTTCGCCAATTCCATAAACAGTCCCTGTTTCATCCTCAATTCCTACTATCACTTTCCCACCTGTGCTGTTAGAAAATGCAATAATATCTTTTAAAAATTTCTCATGATTACCTGGAATTTCTCTTTTAAATTCAATATTCTTTCCTTCGCCAAAATAGTTCTTATCAATCATGTTCTCACCTGCTTTCTACTATGATAAATTTAACCCTTTCAACAGTCATTTTCTGTATTATTTCCATCAGCAAAGATCTTATTTCAAAACATTGGATAAATACCGGCTGATTGGCCTGAATATTGAACCTTAGATTCTTCTGAACTTTTAAAACTCAAAAGTGCTGCAAGAATACAGCTTACGAATAAATTTATTATACACTCTTTTCCCAGAATAAAGCAATTCATATTTTCTACAAAAACAACAAAACCTTTTTATAAATTATATCTTGCACTTTCTTTTTGTTTTCTCTAAACTGAAACTAAAATAATTGTTACAAAGGAGAATTTCATGCAGCATCCCTTTCCTTATGAAGTCATATACAGTGACAGAAAATCCCTCGCAATTCAGATTACTGCACAGGCGACGGTCCGTGTCCGGGCACCCAAAAACTGTCCTGCCCCGACCATTGATACATTTCTTTACGAAAAGCAAGCCTGGATCCTAAAGCATCTGGACTCGGCATCTCAGCGTCTTGAGCAATCTTCTGAAAAACCTCAGATTTCTGAAAATGACCGGAAACGATACATCCAGCTTGCACGGGATATTTTTACACGCAAGACAGAATATTATGCCCGTATCATGGGCGTCACCTACGGCCGTATCTCCATCCGGGAACAGAAAACCCGCTGGGGAAGCTGCTCCAGCGCCGGAAATTTAAACTATAACTGGCGTCTGATCTTCGCTCCGGAAGAAATCGTGGACTACATCGTTGTACATGAACTCGCCCACCGTCTGGAAATGAATCACTCAAAAGCCTTTTATAATATTGTAGAATCCGTACTGCCCGATTACCGAAAAGCACAGAAATGGCTGCGGGAAAATGGCGGAAGTTTGTGAATATATGTAGCTTTCATAAACAAATCATTGTAGCACAGCGGGGAAATACACATCCCCACTTCATCACTCTCTTACGGGTGGAAAGCTCCAGTTAATTCTTTCTGTGTTGTATAAAGGGGCATTTTAGGCAAAGCAAGCATATACAGATGGTTTTGTTTCTTATTCGGATCGCATGGAGCCCCTCTGGGCGATATGCGCATCCAAATTAGAAACATTCCATCGGATTTGCGCAGTGGAGCCAGCCCCTGTTACAATACAGAAAGAATTCAACGGAACTTTCTCCCTACTCTCACATTTGCTTCCTCACCACCCGGTATTCATCCCCCACCTGATAATACGGGCACTCTCTGAAATCTCCCTGCACAAATCTCACCATCTCATCTTCATCCAGATCCTGCGTACAGACATAGCACTCATAATCGTCATCATATTCATAATTCATGCAGCTTTCGCAGTTTGCCGCTGTTTTTCTGCCTCGCATCTTATACCTCCCCCAGTTCTTTTAACACCTGATATACGTAAGAAACAGGAAGTCCTACGACATTGAAATAGTCCCCTTCGATCTTCTCAATGAATGCGGAAAATCTCCCCTGAATTCCGTAAGCCCCGGCCTTATCCATAGGTTCTTTGCTCTCTATATATTTCTGGATTTCTTCTGTGCTCATCGGATTGACAGAAACTTTTGTTTCCACTGCGTGGCTGATCACCGTTTTTTCTCCGTTTTCATCAAAATCCAGAACCGCAACACCCGTATATACCTGATGTGTATCTCCCTGCAGTGACCGGATCATCTCAAAAGCCTCCTGTTCATCCTTTGGTTTTCCCAGAATTTGTTCTTCATGCACAACGATCGTATCCGCACCGATCACGATCACATTCCTTGCCGGGATCTCGGATGCCACATTTTCCGCTTTCATCAGCGCCAGCTCTTTTACAATCTCCTTTGGAACCGTATTTGTATACACTTCTTCCTTATTGCTGACACGCACTTCAAACGGAACCCCGATCTGTGATAAAAGCTCTTTTCGCCTCGGTGAAGCTGACCCTAAAATTATTTTCTTCATACTAAAAACTCCTTGTTGTACTTTGTTGTTGATAATAACACTTTTCTGCCTGTTATGGTAGACTTTCCATCCGAAAATATCGTATGATAATTATTGTTTACATCAATTATAACCTTTTATTTTGAACTTTTCACAAGGAGGAGATTCTATGGAACATCTCAACGAATACCTGGATTTTATCCGCACCGTAGAGGGGATCAAATCTGTCACCCGCACTGCCTGGACCAAAACAGGACGACAGGAAAGTACGGCAGAACATTCTTTTCGTCTTGCGCTGCTTGCTCTGACTCTGATCGATGAATTTCCGGAGCTGGACGCTAAAAAAGTGCTTTCCATGTGTCTGATCCACGATCTCGGAGAACTCTATGCCGGAGATATTCCTGCAATTTCCAATACGGATCCCCTTGCAAAATCCAAACAGGAATACCTTGATATTTGTCGGATCTTCCAGCTTCTCCCCGAGCCAAAACGGTCAGAATTTCTTTCCCTGTGGAACGAATACAACAACTGCTCCACCCCGGAAGCACATCTGGTAAAGGCACTGGATAAAGCAGAGACGATCCTGCAGCACAATCAGGGAAAAAATCCACCGGATTTTGATTATGCATTCAATCTCACTTACGGAGCCTCCTACTTCAAAGGCGATCCGCGGCTGGAGGAATTAAGAAGCATACTGGATGCAGAAACAAACGTTGTCATAGAGCATACACAAGAAAAGGAGAACCACCATTTATGATTCAAATCATCATTTCACCTGCGAAAAAAATGAATATATGCGAAGAATTTCCCGGCACTGCCACCACACCTGTTTTTGCAGAACAGACAGACCTTTTATATCAGACGCTAAAGCAGATGTCATTTGAAGAATTGCAGAAACTTTGGAAATGCAGTGAAAAACTGGCACTTCAAAATACAAAAAGACTGTGCGAATTTACACCGGCTGACGCTGTCACTCCCGCTGTTCTCGCCTATGAAGGGATCCAATACCAATACCTCGCACCGGGCATCTTTTCTGATACACAGTGGGACTACGTAAACCGGCATCTGAACATTCTTTCCGGATTTTATGGTGTCCTGTGCCCTTCAGATGCTGTCATTCCCTATCGTCTGGAGATGCAGACCAAACTGGAAACTGAGAATGCCACTGATTTGTATCATTTCTGGAACAATCAGCTATATCAGGCATTGTACTGTAAATTTGAGAAAGACTCTCCGAAAGAGCTCATCAATCTCGCTTCCGCAGAATACAGCAAAGCAGTACTTCCTTATCTGACAGAAGACGTACACTGCGTCACCTGCGTTTTCGGCGAGTTCGTTCAGGGAAAAGTAAAGGTGAAAGCCACGCTCGCGAAAATGGCGCGGGGAGAAATGGTCCGCTGGATGGCAGAACACCAGATTCAGACTGCAGAAGAGCTGAAACAGTTCACCGGACTTGGATTTGCTTTCGAAGAGTCTCTATCTTCCGGGACAGAGTATGTGTTCCTGAAAAAAGCTATCTGCCCGGAAGATTAGACTTTTCTTATTCTGCCTTCATTTCCCGGATCTCTCCGCACGCGATCATAGCGCCGGAGTTTCCGGAAGGCTGGGTTGTCATATCATCCGGATGTGCGTGTATGATAACCGCTCTTCCGATCACATCCTCGGGATGAAATCGATCTGTGTAAAAGATCAAAAATGCATTTCCGTCATTTGCCAGAAGCGAAGGCATATCTCCCGCATGCTGCGGGTGCATGGCATTTGTCGGATTGTAGTGTCCGTCCGCCTGTGCAAATGGTTCCGCTTTTGTCCCCTGACAGGTTCCCTCATGAATATGAAATCCATGAAATGCATTTCCGTCAGGCAGATTGCGGATATCGGCTGCCACGATCGTTCCATTGTGAACTCCGAAAAAATATACCATTCCCCGGATTTCTGGAAATTCTGAGCTTCCTTTGATCTCTGCAGCGGCATCCGGGATGGTCTGTATCTCTGAAAACATCTTACCACCTCCCGGATTACCATATGCAGTTTTCAAAAAATTGTTATTCCTGATGCACTCTCCATGCTTCTGTTAAAAGCTCCGACTCTTCGATCAGACGCAGCGCACCCTTCGCCATACATTCTGTCACATAGAGCATTCCTTTTTGTCCGATACTCATTCCGGACTGTGCGGCTGCGCTCCAGTGATGAAGAGGCGTTCCCTTGCACATGGTCGCCGCACTGAGCATCACAGTCGGCACAGTATGACTGACTTCTGAGACATCGGTTCCGATTGCCAGCAAAACAGGGTGGTCTTCCAACGGTTCCAGACCTCCAAAATAATTTCCGTCATTGACCAGTCCCGCTTCTTTTGTGAGGCTTTCTGCAAACCGCAGCTCCTCTTCTGTATATTCCGGAAGATTGGTCTGTTCCATTGCCTGATAAAATACTTCTGCCAGCGGACGGTTCACTTTCATTTCCTGATTGCTCGTCACAAGCTCGATCTCCACTCTCGTTCCGGTCATCAAAGCCGCACCCTTCGCACAGTCATCCACTCTGTTCGATGCATCCTCTGTCCTGGAACGTTTGGATGAACGGATAAAGTAATTCGTAGAAGCAAAATCCGGCACGATATTCGCCGGTCCGTCTGTATTTGTGTACGTGTAATGAATCTGCACATCGTCTGCCACATGCTCTCTTAGGTAATTGACTCCCACATTCATCAGTTCTGCGGCATCCAGAGCACTTCTTCCAAGCTCCGGATGTTTGGAGGCATGGGCTTTGACTCCGTAAAACTTATAATTCTTCATATCCTGCGCCTGCCAGATGTCATAACTGACCCGATTCCGGTCAAAAGGATGCCAGGTGATCGCCGCATCCAGATCATCAAACACCCCCGCTTCATTCATCTGGATCTTTCCGATGATGATTTCTTCTGCCGGGCAGCCATACACCCGGATGGTCCCCGGAAGATCTGATGTTTCCATCGCTTCTTTCAATGCACAGGCAGCCCCCGCGCATGCTGTGCCAAGCAGATTGTGTCCGCATCCGTGCCCCGGCGTTTTCAGCGGCTGATACGTGCAGACCGGCTTCTGGCCAAGACCCGGAAGAGCGTCATACTCTGCCAGAAATCCAAGTATCGGTTTTCCTGTTCCCCACTCTGCAACAAATGCGGTCTGAAGCCCTGCGATTCCTTTTGTGATACGAAATCCTTTTTCTTCCAGATAGTCAGAAAGACAGGCTGAAGATACGACTTCTTCTTTGGAAAGTTCCGGATGCCGAAAAATATAATCTGCTGTGTTAACCAGTTCTTCTGTGTGTTCCTGTATCCATGTGTGAATATGATCTGCTGTATTTGCGTCTTTTTCCTCGCCTGTCCATACCCCAAGTCCGCTCCCAAGTTTCTCCCCGGATAGCAGATATTTTCTGGCTGCTCTCTGCAAGCTGGTGTCCTCTGCATAGCTTCGGGGATCCGTCTCCAATTCTCCGAAAATCCTCTCTTCTGCCTCTCTCCACTCAAAATCAACCGCAACAATATGAAACAATGTCTGAAACTGCAAAATATTAGATTCCGGCTTCATAATTTCTTTGAGCCCCGGATATAAAAGCCAGGAATGACAAAGATATACCTGCTTCTCCTTCCAGAATTGTTCTGCCTGACGAAATGAATCCAGACAGGCATCAAGCTCCAGCTTCTCTCCCTGCGGGATATGCACGCTGATCACGGGATCTCCTTTGTGAACCGATATCCCGTCTGTCTGTATATCCCATAAAGACGGGATCCTCTCAAATTCCAGACGCCCAAGCCGAAACAGACTCATATCCAGATGTCTGCAAAACCAGTCGTACTGCGCAATCCCATATTCTCCATACGCTTTATAACAATTTTCACACCACAACGTCAGATCATAAAACGTATCCCGGTAAACCCGTCTGGAAATTCCCTGTTCACAATACCGATCATAAACCTCACAGGCCATTTTTGAGAAACAATATAAAAATACCAGCCGGAAATCTTCTCTTTTTTTCACTGCTTCATAAAACAAATTCACATCTCTGAGAAACAACTCCCGCAGCTTCTCATATTCCCCTTCTGTAATCTCCAGCTTTTCAATCTGCCGCACAGCGTCCGGCACCAGGGATATTTCCTCCCAAAATTCCAATAGTTCCATTGTAAACCTCCGTTTTTTGTTTTCCTCTGTTGATTCTATCTGTCAGCATACTTCATTCTTTTGGTATTTTCTAAGCTATTCCCAATCCATAGCTACACACGCATATACCGCAAAATCATTAGACGCAGTTATGTGTAGTCCAGATACCATGTTAAATTCTGTGTTCATAGAGCTTAACGCCTTAACGATTTCCTCGTTTCTTTTTTCATCACAGCAGAGTACAGGTGTATCGGTTAAGATATCTATTTTGCTTTCTGCGTGAAAGGCATTGAAAATATTATTTACGATTTCATTAATTCTTGTAAATAAATACTGTTTTATTTCAGAGTCAAATGTGCGAAGTGTTCCCTGCAAAATAGCTGTTTCCGGAATAATGTTACTTACTGTTCCAGAGCTGAATTGCCCTATTGTCAATGTTACTTCCTTATCAGGAGCACATTCACACGCAATTAGCTCCTGCAGTGCCTGATAAATGTGAACCCCAACATTGATAGGGTCTACTCCATTCTGGGGCATGGCGCCATGCGTACCTTTTCCCGTTATCGTTATTTTAAACCCGAAAATAGAAGCAGCGGTCAAAGCCCCATAAGCGATTGTCCCTACTGGAACAATCGAAGCTACATGAGTTGCAGAAGCCGAATCTACCTTAGGATTTTCCAGTACTCCTTCAGCCATAACGGCCTGAGCTCCTCCAAATGTTTCCTCTCCAGGCTGAAACAATAATTTTATTAATGCATAAATCTTATATAATTTCATTAAATTTAACACTATAAAAGTTCCCGGCAGAATTTTTCTGCCGGGAACTTTTATGTGATTATCTTACCCCAAACTGATAAACCGTCGTGGTGTCGTATTTTTCTCCTTTTTTCAGTACCGGTGACGGGAAGCTTTCCTCATTCGCCGCATTCGGATAATACTGTGTCTCCAGACAAAAACCGGAGTTATCGTGGTAGATCATATTGCGTTTTCCTCTGACTCCCTCCAGGAAGTTTCCGGTATAGAACTGCACACCCGGAAGATCCGTATATACTTTCATGGTAATTCCGGACTGCTCTCCTTCCACCTCTGCAATCTTGCGCAGTGTCTGATCCCATCCATCGATGACAAAGTTGTGATCATATCCCTTGACCAGACGCATCTGATGATAATCGGATGCCAGCTCTTCTCCGATCACTTTTCCTTTTGTGAAATCCATCGGTGTACCTTCCACCGGCCAAATCTCTCCGGTCGGAATAGACCCCGTCTCTTTCACCGGTGTAAACGAAGATGCCTGCAGTCTTATCCAGTGACGTCTTACGCTGCCGCAGTTATGTCCATTCAGGTTAAAGTAAGTGTGGTTCGTCATATTCACGATCGTTGTCTGATCAGATTCTCCTTCATAGTGGATCTTCAACTCATTTTGATCTGTCAGGGTATAGGTCACGGTAATCAAGAAGTTCCCCGGATATCCCTGGTCTCCGTCCGGGCTTTCCAGCTGGAAAGAAACGCTGTCTTCCGTCTCCTTCACACAATCCCAGAGGCGGAACGCATAACTGTCCGGTCCGCTGTGCAGATTGTTCTCCCCCTCATTCTTCGGAAGATGATACTCTGTCCCATCCAGCACAAATCCTGCGCCTTCTGTCCGGTTCGCCCCTCTTCCGACTGCTGCCCCGAAGAAAGTTCCATTCTCTTCATAATCCGATACCTTGTCATATCCGAGAACGATATCTTTTCGCTCTCCCGCAAAATCCTTCATCTCCACAGATACGATCGCTGCTCCGAGACTGCTGAGCTTTACACGCATTCCCCGAATGTTGCGCAGCGTATAGGCAGTTACTTCTCTTCCGTCTTTTGTTGTTCCAAATATTGTTTTTTCGATACTCATATGCTCTCCTGTCCGGCATTTTTTATCTTCCCCAAATGCCTGTCCTGTTTACTTCATATTGTAGCTCTGTTTCGCCCGCTCCGCAAACATTTTTTCAGGAAAGTGGAATCAGGATCCTCAGTTCAAACCAGTTCTTTTTCAAATCTGTTGTCACAGAACCACCGTATTTTGCCGCCGTACTTTTGATACTCTTCATGCCAAACCCGTGAAAGCGGCGATCTTTCTTTGTTGTGACAGGTATTCCGTTTTCAAACTTTAACTGCTCTTCACAATAATTCTCACACCGGATTCTGAGAAACTGTTTCTGCTTTGCAACGGATAGATGGATCAGCCGTTTTTCCTGTTCATTCAGCTTTTGCACACTTTCAATAGCATTATCCAGAATATTCCCAAACAATGCACTGATGTCCATATCTTCCATAAAATTCAACGCACTTCCGTCTGCCACACACGTCAGTCCGATCCCATTATTCTGACAATACAGACTTTTACTTGTCAGAACAGCATCCAACACTTTGTTCCCCGTCTTATTCTGGGCTTCATAAATCTTGATTTCTTTTTCCATCTTCTCCAGATACTCTACCGATTTTCGGCTGCCCGCTTCCGATTTCAAAAGTGCGATCTGGTGCTTCAGATCGTGATACTTCTGATTCACAATCTCAATACTCTCCTGAGAAAGTTGATAATTCTTATATTGCATCTGCAAAATATTCTGCAGTGTATCCACCTCGAATTTCATCTGCAGTTCCCGCACCTGAATATGATACGCATAGAGAACCGCCATCCCGCTCAAATCTACCAGAGTCCGGATAATAAACATTTCTGCTGCAAACTGACTGCTGAACGGACTGTCCTTGTCAATATAACTCAGGTTACTGACTGCAAATACTGCTGCTGTAATGAGCAAAACCGTAAACAGCTCCCGACGATTGATATGCATTTCTTTGCCGCCTTTTTGCATGATTGACCCGAAATGTTTTCACCGTATAATAATAGATCTGCCAGCCGAAAGATGCAGCAAATTCTCCGCTGATAAACGCCCTCGCACAGTAATATCCGGCTTCAGCAAGTGAAAACTGACAGCACCGGTAAATATAAATCAAAAACAGGGAAACTGAAACCAGCATACACGGAAGGAACAAACTGGTCCTCACCCCGGATCCGTTTCTCATTCGTGCATGTCACAATAAATGCTGCCAGCCAGTATGCCAGCGAATAATAATATCCCGAAGTATTGATCATTTCCTGTAAGATTTGCCCATGGATATTTTCCCTCATTTGACGCATTCAATCTTTTTGCATTTCCTATTGCATATTCCATATACGGATGTAAGATTTCATACATATCTTTACGATTTTTCTCATACTCACCAGAGCCAATTTGTTTTAAACACTCCGTTAGCTTTGGCCAATATTCTTCTCGATGAATATCTGACTGCATATATGAAAAATGTAATAAAAACCATAATTCTATACACTGATTAGACCAAATGGCATGAAACGTTGTTTCATCATTACTATCTGTATCACAAGATTGCAAAACAGAATCTATATGATCTGCCGGAAAATCATCTGTATCATAAACAATCCAAACATGTTTGTATACATTTGAACTTTCTTCCACACGAGTTTTCGCTTTCTGAAATAAACTAATCGTATTATCACCTTCACCATATACATCTAACTTTATCTTCTCTGGATATTTCTTATTTATAACATCCTTTATTGAACCAAAATATTCAGGTTCTGTATCTGTTCCTTCTGTTACAATAAGGTGATACTCTGGCTGAATCTTGATAGCTCTATCCAATCTCTTTTTCATCCATTTTTTATCTAAATCACTTTTTTTCGGAGGTTTTAGGCTCAAATCCACTCACCCCCACTCAACATGTTCTGCAAATAAGGATCTGCACCATACCTACCTTCCAAATACTGCTTATCATATGCAGCTGTATTATTCACTCTTTCATTGTCTTCCCGTCTAATTTCATACAAGGAATAAACTTGGCTGCTATGGTTTTCATCCAAAGCTGCAAACCATATTTCATCTCTTCTGAATACTGTGTTTTTCATTGTAGCAATATCATGAGACGTAAATAAAAGCTGAGCTCCATATTTATTGATTTTTTTATTCTTAAACATAGATATTACGTATCGCAAAAGCTTAGGATGCAGCTTTGCATCTAACTCATCAATAATTACCAGACGTCCTTCCTGTAATGCTACAAGTATAACCGGAAGCGCTGCAATCAACTTTCTTGTTCCATCAGATTCATGATTAAACGGCAATTCATATTGCTTACCCGAAATTGTTCGTACAGTATATAACTGCTCTTCCTTTTCATCATATCTATAATCCTCTACATCAATGCCCATTTCGTTCAGCAACATAATAATCTGATTCTTTGTCTGTTCATTATCAGATACCATAATCTGCAATTCTGCAACAGGGTTCGCATAATTACGAATGATACATGACTCAAACCACTCTTGAACCTCTGTTATCACAGGTATATTATAATTAATTGCCAAAAAAGATAAAAATGGCATTTTCTCATTCACTTTGGTATTTACATTCTCTTTACTTAAAATAGTTCCTAAAGTAAGCTCTTCGCCGTCACGATAAAAAATATGTGCAGGCTTTTTGCCTCCTATTGTTTTCCGATCCAATGTTTCTGCTGATATTTCATCTTTTAAAACAGCTAAATAGTAACGGTACTCATATTTTTCTGTACGAAAGAAAGTTTCAAACTCAGTAGGCTCATCTTTCGATTCACTATCAAATAAAAAAGGCTCTGCGACAACCTTTTGCTGCATAATGACCCTCTTTCTAGTACTTCCTAAATCATGAATCGGTCTCACCACTGTTGTAATAAGACAAGATAACGCTCGGATCAAATTCGTCTTTCCGCCGCCATTTGGTCCATAAATAACACTCACAGGCAAAAGATCACTACACTTATCTTTCACAATCAAATTATCTTTGAATTCCGGAATTGCAGTTGCCTGCAAATCAAAAACAGTTTCATCTCTATATGACTTAAAATTCTGAAACGAAAACTGACATAGCATTTTTATCGCCTCCTTTTTACAGCCAGTATAACACTATTTTTTCCATGTTTCAATTTTTATATTCAATTTCATAAAAAATATTTTTTATTTTTAATATAAAATTCGTATTTTAAGATTTTATTTTACTTCCTCAAACAAAATACGACAGAAGAGCTTCTTTTTTCGCTCTCCTGTCGTATTTTATCTCTTTGTGCTCAACGCTATTTTCAAAACTCAAACACTGCCACTCCATATGGCTGCAGCGGATATGCGATCGAATACTTCTGACCATCGCATTCCTGCTTCACCGGCTTATATACCTTCGGACGCTCCACACCGTTTCCACCGTATTTTGGATCGTCACTGTCCAGCACTAACTTCAGCTGCTTTCTGCGCGGCACACCCACCCGGTAATCCGGACGTTCCATCGGCGTAAAGTTGCAGACAAACAACAGATTCTTCTTATTATCTCTGGAGTGTCTCACAAAACTGAAAATACTGCGGAAGGTATCGTCCTTATTGATCCATTCAAACCCTGCCGGATCCGTATCCAGCTCATACAGCGCCTTGTTGTGTCTGTACAGATGAAGCAGATCACGGTACCAGTTCTGGATCTGCTGATGCGGCTCCTCCGCAAGCAGATACCAGTCAAGCTCCCGCTCTTCGCTCCACTCCCGAAGCTGCGCAAACTCCTGTCCCATAAACAGCAGCTTTTTGCCCGGATGTCCCGTCATAAATGCATACGCCGCTTTCAGATTTGCAAACTTGTCAAAGCCAAGTCCCGGCATCTTATTGAGCATCGAGCACTTCAGATGCACCACCTCATCGTGGGACAGCACCAGAATATAATTCTCACTGTACGCATACTCCATGGAAAAGGTCATCTGATAATGCGCCCCTTTCCGGAACAGCGGATCTAATTTCATATATTCGGTAAAATCATGCATCCAGCCCATATTCCACTTCAGACTGAATCCAAGACCATCCTCCTCCGGCGCGCCTGTCACCTTCGGCCATGCGGTAGATTCCTCTGCGATCATCATAGCACCTTGATTTCTTCCCAGAACCACACTGTTCAAATGCTTAAAGAATGCGATCGCCTCCAGATTCTGATTACCGCCGTACTGATTCGGAACCCACTGCCCGTCCTGCTTGCCGTAATCCAGATACAACATCGATGCAACCGCATCCACACGAAGCCCGTCCACATGATAGTGCTCGATCCAAAACAGCGCATTGGCAATCAGGAAATTCTGCACCTCCGGCTTGCTGTAGTCGAAAATCTTCGTCCCCCAGTCCGGGTGCTCGCCCTTTCTCGGATCTGCATATTCAAATGTCGGCGTACCGTCAAAATCAGCCAGTCCATGGGCATCCTTCGGAAAATGTGCCGGAACCCAGTCTAAGATCACACCAATGCCATTGCGATGCAGATAATTGATCATATAGGCAAAATCCTGCGGTGTCCCGTAACGGGAAGTCGGCGCATAATATCCGGTTACCTGATACCCCCAGGATCCGTCAAACGGGTGCTCCGCAATCCCCATCAGCTCCACATGGGTATACCCCATCTTCTTCACATAATCCGTAATCGAATGAGCAAATTCACGATAGGTATAAAATCCCTCATCCTCTGTGCCCGGATGACGCATCCAGGAGCCCATATGTACCTCATAGATCGCCAGCGGATTCTCCTTTTGATCCCACTTTTTCCGCTTCTGCAGCCACTGCTCGTCCGACCACTTCAGATTCGAAATATCGGTCACTCGGGAAGCCGTACCCGGACGCCGCTCCGCATAATTTGCAAACGGATCCGCCTTAAAAATCCGTTCTCCTGTCTGTGTCTCGATACAGAATTTATACAGATCCCCTTCCTGCGCTCCCGGCACAAAACAAGTGTAGATCCCAAGCGGCTCCTGACGATGCATCTCATTCGCCCCAAAATCCCATGCGTTAAATTCACCTACAACGGACACTCTCGCTGCATGCGGCGCCCATACTGCAAAATAGACACCTTCCTGCTTCTTCTGCACGGCCTTGTGTGCTCCCATCTTGCGGAAGATCTCATAGTGCGTGCCCTGTCCGAAAAGATACTGATCTAATTCTCCGATTTCATATGGCTGTAATTTCTTTTGTACGGTTTTCTGTCTTCCCATAATCCCACCTCACAGCTGCTGTTTTTTCGTATAGCTTCATTATACTTTATCTACTTTTAAAAAGAAAGTGAAAAACGACAGAATGCCGAAGAAATTCGTCTAACACGAATTTTCTTCGGCATATTGTACGAAAGATGTCGGATATTGTCTATCTTACTGTCTTGAATTTACATCAGATTCATATTTTTCATAATACTTCCGGTAATATCCACCACGTTTACGTTCTACTTTATTTAAAACAGCTCCCAGGATCGGACAACCCGCTGCATCCAGCTTTTCCCGCGCTTCTACAGCCAGCTTCCTTTTGATCTCACCGGACTCAATCACCAGAATTGCCGCATCAGAACTTTTTGCAATGATCGCTGCATCTATGACCATACCTACCGGCGCACAGTCAATCAAAATATAGTCATAAATATCTCTGAAAGACTCTAATGTATCCCGAAACAATTCTCCCGACAACAGCTCTGTCGGATTCGGCGGAGTAGGACCTGCAAATAAAATATGCAGTCTGGAAATGTCTGTTGCATAAACGGCCTCCGACAAACTGCACTGACCGGAGAGATAATGTGATAACCCTTTATCAACATTTCCATTTTCCAGTATATTGACCAACACCGATTTTCTCATATCTGCATCGATTAAGAGTACTCGTTTTCCAAGCTCCGCAAGAGACCCTGCAAGCTGATATGTGATAGTAGATTTGCCTTCCCCGGATAAACAACTGGTTACTGCTATAATCTTTTTATCCACACCGGAAAACTGGATATTTGTACGAAGTGTATTCAATTCTTCTGCCCTTGCATAAGACAACTCTCTTTTCTTTAAAGTTACCCTTTTCATTTTCTTCTCCTTATTTCACAGCTCTTTCTCTTTTAGAGTATTCTCTGCATAAAAAAATCCTCCTCTGAAATTATGCAGAAGAGGATTAAACTTCTATGTGTAACTACGCTCTTTTCTTTCTGGATAATCCAACTGCGCCACAAGCTGCCACCACTGCAACTGCTCCTAATAATACGACCATAGAATGTTCTCCTGTCTGAGGAGATGTTACCGAAGCAGATGTGCTCTTATCCACAACAAACGCAACCGGTGATAATGAATTAAATGTCGCTGTAATCGTTCCCTGTCCTGCTTTGGAATCTACAACTTCCCATGCTTTTTTATCTGTATCATAGTGAAGCACTGCAACATTTGTACTTGCTGTTACTCCCGGAACTTTAAATGTAATCGTTGCCGGAAATACTGTGCCGTCCGGAACAATGACATCTCTCACATCAACCACTGACATCGTATCTTTATATGCACTTCCTAAGAGTGCTTTCAATGTCTCCGGCTTTCTCACTTCAGCTACTGCATCCTGATACTCTGCCGGCACTTCTCCAAGAGTTGCTGTGATCTTATTTCCATTACCGTCAACTCCATTATTCACCGAATCTACTGTTACAACACCTGATACACCCGGTGACGGTGCCGCCACTGCTGTCAGACTCATAGATAACGCCAATACCGCTGCTGCCGCAGCACTAACCAATTTTTTTAATCTCATAATATTTCCCCCTTGTACCGTGGAACCAAACTTTTTATACTTTTTTAGAATACCACTGATTCTAAGCTTTGTAAACCTTTTTATACATTTTTTATGCTATTTGTACATACTTCTATTTCAGTCTGCTTCTTTATAAAAAATCTCTATGATCATCTTCTGTAATGCCTCATCATCTACATAAAATTCATCATGTTCTGCACCGGCTCTTACCTCCCCCGGAACTGTTAAAATCTCCGGATCCATGGAGTACGAAGACAATTTTTCCAGCATATCCATACTTAAATCGGTTGTGATATATGGTCGACCTGCACTCCAAAACTGCTGCATCATCGAATTTCCGTTATCTTCTGACACTTGTACTTTCGCCAGGAGCGCCTGTATAAACTGTGTCTGCCTCTCCATTCTCTGGTTGTTGCTCCCAAGCACATCCGTATCCCTGCTGCGTATATATTTTTCTGACAATTCTCCGTTTAACACAATGGTACTGCCCTGCACAAACGCCGGATCAATTGCTGTATAATCTTGGGGTATTGTTATCTCCACACCTCCGATCTGATCTGTGATTGGCGCAATTCCAGCCATATTTAATGAAAGATAATCGTTAATCGGAATGTCATACAAAAGAGTCGAAACAGCCTCCCTGCTTAACTGGCAGCTTCTCATCTCTCCATCTCCATACGCATACTGGGTTGCAATCTGTGCTGTTTCAGTAGACAAATAATCTCCCTCCAGCCCATATATCTTCACGTCTGCCATAGTATCTCTGGAGATCTCTAAAAGAGTCGTCTTCTTCTCCTCTGTGTCTAATACCAGCAAAATAATGCAGTCTGACTGTCCGCTGCGTCCCGTGGTTTCTTTCACTGTCACTTCTTCATCTTTATCAACACCGAGAAATAACAGCGTTCTTAAATTTCCATTATACTCATATTTCTTTCCCTGGTAAGTAATGTGAGAAGAACTTTCTGTTTGTTCCTGTTTGGGCTGTCTTTTACTCTGTTCTTTCATCTTTTGATTCTGAATGCCTACATAAATCGCACCCGCCGCTGCAATAACTGCAATGACTGACAAAATGATGATCAGAATCTTGGTTGTATTCTTATTTTTCTTCATTGACCAATACCGCCTCTACTAAAAATCGTTTCTCATCCTGCCCTGTCATACATGTACTCAATGTCAAAATACGGCTGTCCGTATTCACCGAAACATCCTCGCGAATGACTTTTCCTAAATCTTTTGCATTATAAATCGAATCCAAAAATTTTTGCCGCTCTTCCTCAAACGCAAAATCAAAACTATAGAGTATATGTCTGTCATCATATACAGTTGCCGCAAAAATCTGATATGTCAACTTCTGATCCGGTGTATATATAATAACATTTGGATGCTGCTGCATATAGGTCATATCTGTGTAATTATGCAAATTCTGGAACATACTTCCATCTTTCATATCATGCCCGTATATGACGGTATTAAATTCGGTAAATTCCTTTGTATTTCCATTTTCTGTATAAATGGATCCGGGATACCCTTCCTGTCCCTCAATGGTATGATTTAAATAATATTCATTATCTGTGGCACTCTGCACCAGAGGGTAATTAATATTTGTCCCGTCAATCTGAATCCACGCATAAATATCCGGATTCTTTGCCTGCAGTTCTGCGAAATTAATCGGTATCTCTACATGAGATTCCTGCGGTGTTTCCTCTTCTTTCTCTTCCACCGGCTTTACTGCTTCTTTTTGAACTTCTTCATAGACTTTTTCATTTCGATCCTGTTTCATGTAATAATATGCAATATAAGAAACACAGCCGATAATGATGCAAACTAGAATGCCAATCAGTATTTTTCTGGATTTTTTCATATTCTTGATGCCCCCTTACCATATGGAAAAAGAAGCAAAGCAAGCAGATTCCTTACAAATCTTTCCTTGCAATGCCTCTCTTCACTTATTCTTTATATTTATACTGCACGTTTTTTCTTCTTTTCTTTTGAAATTGTTGCAATTGTATTCATATGCAGATATTTTTTGACATCTTCTTCTGTTTTGATGGTATCATCCATTAAAAACAATACTACAAATACGCCTGCTGCCAAGCCAGCACCAAGGATTCCGCCCAACAAAATATTTCTTTTTACATTCGGACTGACTGGATAAGAAGGCTTCACCGCTTCCTCTACTGTGCTTGGTTTATCTGTCAGCATTACTTCTGAAATTCTCTCAGCAATAGCATCTGACATCGCGTTTGAGATATCTGCTGCAAGCTGTGCATCCGGATTTGTAACTGTCACTTTCAAAATACTGCTTCCCGATGGATTTTCTACGGCTACCATGCCTAACAACTGTTCTGCAGAATAATCTAAATGCAACTTATCAATCACTTTTTGTAATACCGGACGGCTCTTTGACAAAATTGTAAAGTCTACTGTCAACTGTTTACTTAACGTCAATGATATACTTGTGTCTGAAATCTGATTCCCGCTTCCTAAAACATAAATCGTCGAAGAGGCCTGATATTGTGGAGTAATAAACAACTTTGTATATCCTCCTGCAATAATAGCACCAACAAGTAGACATATCAGAATCACCCATGCCTTTTTCACCAATGTATGAAACAATTCTATCAGATCGATTTCCATCTCATCACTTTTCATCTGTTCTTCCATTCTTATTCTCCCATAATCGCATTCTTCCATTTAATCTGTCTTAGTATAACACATCTTTTCCTATTAGAAAATCGTGTTATTCCAAAAATTTGCAGGATTTTTTATTTCCCCACAAAAACTTTACTCGCTACTTTATAGGATATGTTCCCATAGGAACAATTTCTCCTGCTTCAATTTTAATTCCTCTAGGAATTTTATTTTGCGTCTTTATAACAGCTCCTGGAGAAACATGTCCACCTTCTTCTACTACACATCCGTGATCAACAATCGCACCTGAATCAATGATACATCCTGATTTAATATAAGAATCTGTATTTACAATCGCAAGTGGCAATACAACTGTTCCTTCTTCTATCACTGCTGTTGGACTTACATATGCCGTAGAATGTATCAATTTAGGTAAAGAAATGTTTTGACTTTTTAACCGCTCCACCCATGCTAAACGAATTTCATTATTTCCAAAAGCTGGATACATCTCCGTATTATGGTCTGTAAACGTCAAAAACTCGCAACAATTCCCAAGAATCCATTCTGATTGTTTCTGTGTATCATCTAGAAAATAAATCTCATCATATTTTTCTGATTGTTTTGCAATATCTGCTATAGTTTTTCCAAATCCACCAGCACCCAAAATAATTAATTTCATTAAACAGCATCCCCTTTACCTTTATTCTCCTGATACGAAAGCACTTTCGTACTTTTGTGCCACACAAACGTCTCTTCAAATGCTTTGTCTCTTCTGGCACTAGCAACTATATTTTTATATACTTGCAAGTATTGAATTAAATAAATTTTCTATCTACTACCAATGTGAAATATATCGCCCTTGATCACACGCTATTATTTCTCCTGAAATACAATTAGAAATATCTGATAACAGAAAATTAACAACTTCCGCAACTTCTTCTGGTAGGAAAAATCTATTAGTCGGTTGCCAATCTGCATACATATTTTCGTTTCGATTTACCCCGGTCATATCAGAAGCTGTTACCCCCGGTGCCACTCCATTAATACGAATACCCTCTTTAATAACTCTAGAAGCAAAACACTCAACAAAGCTGTCTGATGCAACTTTTGTAAGTCCATATGGAAGATCATCAGAACGCCTACCTCTTTCTGATGTAATCACAACAATATTTCCTTTTTTATCTTCCTTTTTCTCTAGATATTCTATAAATCCTTTAACTAAAAAATAATTCCCCTTTAAATTCGTATTTAACTGAATGTCCCATCCTTCCTCTGTAACATGTCTAAAATCGCCTTCGTGTAAAGATACTCCTGCATTACTAACCAAACCAGTAATCTTTTCTCCTGAAAACATGTTTTCCGCATTATTAATAAATGCAGAAACTCCTGACACGTTTTGGGCATCAAAAACCAAATACTTACTCTTATCCCCCAACTCAGCAACTGCTTTTTTCAACGTTTCCTCATTACGACCAGTAATCAACACATTTGCCCCTTCTGCAATACATCTTTTAGCAATATAAAATCCCAGTCCTCTTCCGGCACCTGTAACAATGATATTCTGTCCCTCTAACTGACGTGATGGTATTGACTCTTTCACTTCTACGGTAACATTATATTCTGGAAGACCTTTGATAACGTATCTAATCATCCTCTTTAAATACACACTTATACCCATTCCCATATTACCTCCACTATGAACGAACTATATCAATAATTTTCCTTAATTTATCAATGCTTTTTCCTTTCAGAACCTTTTTCACAATTTTTTTTGCAAACACTTTAGTTTTTCCTATTTTCCTATCTGGTTCAATACGATTGATTTCCCAATATGCTTTAAGCGTAGCAGCGTCCGTAGGTGCATCTGTAAATACTTCCAACAAAACCGGCGTTTCAGATTCCTGTATGAAAAGTTGAAGTTTTTCATCAAGTTCCTGCTTATTTGTTGCTAACATATATTTCAATTGATTGTTTATACAACATTTTTCTATTTTCACGTTATGACCTGCTGCAATATGACGATTCAAAGTTGGAATTCGCTCTAGCCCAAAATTTTTATGGAACTCTGCTCCTGCAAAATTATTTATTACTAAAATACGCACATTAGATGGTATATGTTGTAACATAGCGTTCATATCATACATAAAGCTTAAGTCACCTATTAATAAAAATGCAAGAGACTTTGTTTCCTCAGCCTGTCCCAAAAATGTTGATACTGCACCATCTATTCCATCTGCTCCAATATTAGCAAAACACTTCACATTAAATGCCATTTCAACATAATTAGAAATTCTTATACTATCCAAAACTGTAGTATGCAATAAGCTATTTTCTGGAATTATTTTACAAAAATCTTTTATCACAGAAAAATTGGTAAATTTTAAATCTGGATAGATATACTGTTCCATTCTCTGTTTCCACTGTGCTGCATAAATCCCGTCATTTTTCCCTGTTGCATATTTATTTATTTTTTCAAAAAAGACTTCTGGTCTGCACTCAAAAATGTTAGTCAAACAATGATATCCGTCATTTGCAATACCATCAATCGCAATCTGCCAGTGTTCAGCCTTTTTAGAATAAGTAGGTATAAAATACTTTATAGTTGAATAATATATATTTCCAAAACTCAATATCATATCTGGTTCAAGTAAATCTATATATTCTCTAGTGATAGAATCTCCTAATCCTTTTGGATTAATTATATTAGGATTTTTGTTATAAATATTGGCGTAAGTATCTGACACTACTATACAATTATGTTTACTGATAAATTGGTTCAACTCAACTCTTAATTTTCCTGACAAATCATAATCTAATCCAGCAACTACAAGAATCCTTTTTTTCTCTGACAAAATTTTTTCAAACTTATTATATTCTATGTTCTCATTATGCAAATTTATTTTTCGCGTAACAGGCAACATTTCTATGTCATATGTAGATATTTCCTTCAAATCATATGACATATGATAATTAATCTGTACTGGACCTCTCCCTTTATGGCTTAAAGCCATAAAGGCTTCGTTCATTCTACGGTTACAATACCAATAATCCATCTCATTCTGAACTTTAGGTACATCAACCGCACATTTTACATATCCATGAAACATATCAATTTGATCTATACACTGATCTTCCATATGAAACATTTCATATGGATTTTGATCTGCTGTTAATGCCACCAATTGAATATTTCTTTCATATGCTTCCTTAATCGCTGGAAGATAATTACATGTGGCTGTAGCCGCCGTACACGAAACACATACTGGAACTTCGAGAGCTTCCGATATTCCAAGTGCAAAATATCCAGCACTTCTCTCGTCAACTATCGAATAGCAAATAAAAAAATCATCATTTTCTATACTTCCCGCCAGTGCAGTATTTCTTGTCCCAGGAGATAAAACAATATGTCTGATATTATATTGCTTTAACAAAGAAATGAGAATCTGCACACCTTTAATATGTGTATACATTCTAGTCCTCCTTCTGAATTAACACGGATTGTTTATTATTCATCACAAACCAGTCAATACTATTTTCATCTATTGAATCAACCACTCGACAATCCCATCCATTACTCTTAATCCAAAGAGCAATATTGTTTTCATTAAGATCTCCCTGATCAAAAATAATAATTTTCATATTTGAATTAGCATATCTGGTTCTAAATATGTTACTGTCGACCAACACACAATCTGATGTACACAACAAATATCCACAGTCTTTTACCACAGACATTCCTATATATTTAGATAAAACTCCATACTTATTTTTATAATCAATATTGTTTACAGAGCCTATGTCACCATTAAAACAATACATACTGCTCTTGTTTCCACATTTTTTTTCAAGCATGTCAATTACTTTGCTATAATCGTACTTTTCTATCAGACAATCTCCCCTTATAAGGTTAAGCAAAACAGGACCTTTGCATCTTTTACTTTCTTGTAAAAATTTTTCTATTTCTTCAAAATCATCTGTAGTAGTTGTCATTGCTTTTACAACACATCGCTCCATCCAAACCGTTTTGACATCCGAAATTTTATCGAACAATGCTATTACTATTACATTAACCTTTTGAAACCATGCCTCTGTAAGTGCAGTATACACATTTGATAGAAAAGCCCCTGAAACAAGCACTATCACTGATTCATGAGTTTTTATAGCTTTTCCCATCGCATAAAAAGCTGCACTACGTGCATCGGCATATTGTTTCTTCTCTATATTTACTTCCGTACTAATCGGAGCCACCTCTACTAAATACTTAATATCTTTTTCAATTAATTTCAAATACTCTTCCACGTAATTAATCCCCTTTTATTTTTTCCAAAATCTTATTCAACTTAAATTTGTTTTTCGTAATATTATCCACCAAAATAATCGCTCGTCTAAACTCTTCCGTTTTATGAAATGCTAAAACAAGAACTACAGCAGAAACCATTATACAAATAACTATTCTGCCCCCCATTAGCGGTATCCCAGTTAAAGGTATCAACTGTCCAAATAGATATGATATTGTTGTAACTAAAAACGCTACTATTGAATAAGACAAAAGATTAAAAGTGAATTTCCATACATCTGCTTTATCAAAAAGCGTCGAAAACAAGTTATGCAAAAGCCATGGCATCCCCACAAAAAGCATAGAAAAGACGGTGGAGAATAAAACTCCATACACACCCCAATATTGCACTAATACTAAATTCATCACAAGATTCACTGCTGCTGTAACCAACGGCCTGAAACGATCTTCATGCCATATTCCTGCGGCATCTTTATATGTATTAAGCAACGTATTAATTTGAACAATATAAAAATAAATTGCAAAACAAATAACAGCAGGAAACTCAAACATCAATTTCTTACCAACCCACAATTCCATAAACGGCTGATATAAACACACCAAGCAACATGTACAAATTGTTGCTATACATCCAATCAGAAAGGTAAATGTTTTCAGATCTTTATAATTTTTTTCCTTTGTTTCAACAATTATACTGTTCCCAATTCCTGCTGTGCATGAATATATAAATATATTTATAATACTCAAAAGTGCCGTAATTATGTAATAATAGTTCTGATAAATAGCCAATACCGTAAGTCCTAAAAACGCAGATATAACCAAAGTATCCACAGAATTCACAACTACAGAGCCAATCTTTGCGGTAAATAAATCTCGAATTCTCTGATTAATATTTTTCCTTTCTTCACTTGAAATATCTCCATCTGCTTTAAACTTTGGATACATTTTATCAACTATATATGCTGTTGCTATATTTATTCCTGCTTGAGATGCTAATGTTATAATTAAATAAAGATAATAGTCATGCAACACAAATAGCACAGCAAACTGGATCAAATATCTTACAGTATTGACTCCCATAGTTACTTTACTTACAATGTCAACCCTTTGATAAGCTTGCAACAAACTATTTTTATAAGCAAATAACCAATATGACAGAACTGTCGCTGCTAAATTAAGCAAAAAAAGTATATATATATTTAACCCTTCAGGTATACTACCCGAAATTAATTTAGGCACAAATGGGCATAATATTAAACCCGCAACTAAAACTATTCCTCCTATTATTCTGTAATATATTTTATATAATTTCATTAATGCACAAATTGTAGATTTATCATCTTCCACTACTGGTTTATACATACTATAAACCATAGCACTGCCAACCCCTAATTCTGCTAAATTAAGCACTGACAAAATCGAAGTAAAAAGTCCATCCAATCCTAGATACTCTACTCCCAGCCAATAAATCATTGCTGTCCGCATTACAAATGGAACTATCAGTTGATATAATCTCTGAACAACTCCAAAGAATATGTTTCTCGAAGCATTTTGGGTCCTATTAAATTTCATTTCGTAAAATTCCTTCTTTTATTTTAATGGTATTCTCTATATATGTAACCGTTTTATTTTGCTCTTCTTCTAATATACTTTCTACTACTCTCCACTTTTTTGAATTTATTCCAATACTATCTCCGGTAAACATTCTATCTGTAAGTTGAAATTTCTCAAGCAGTGTTTCTACCCTTGAATTCATACTTGCTCCACCCTCATTTCTTCCAAACACATAGAAATTCCTATGAAACAGAATTGAAAATACAGAACCATGAAAAGAGTCCGTTAATACAAAATCAGCATTATTTATAGTATATAAAACTTCTGCCGGATCAAAGGTATAGTATTCTTCACTAGTAATATCAAAAAGCATAACCAACGGAAGTCCTATTTTCTCAGCAAATTCATTTATTTTTTTTCGATACACCTTATCTATCTGACCTAGAAAATAACAAACAATATAATGTTCTGGCATTATAACATCTGGTTTTTTCACTATCTTTCTCCACTCTGAAACATTCAATGCCATAGTTGGATCTAACAACACTTCCACATCTCGTCCTGATAGGTTTTTTATGATATCTCGCCCCACATTCTCTCTAACACTTAATTTATATATTTTTTTTAAATAAGAACTATATTCATCTTTTCTGTATTGCGGTATTTCCGAAACACCAAAACTTGGAGCAATTGCCACAGTTTTCTCTGGCGCAAATGAACAAAATGCCACCTTTGAAGTCGTCGCATAAGATGGATTCCAAATCTGGTCACTTCCACAAAAAAAATAATCTACACTTTGAATCCAATTTTCGTCCACTGAATTTTCATAATTCAACTGTACGTCTGATATATGTAAATATTTTTTAGAAAACTCGCGAAATCTTCGACTTCTCTCTTCCTTTAATCTAATTATTTTCTTTTTATTTTTATTAACGTACAATAAACTTTGAATTATTGATGTATCAGTTGCATTATAGTCGAACCGATACATCATTCTGGCTCTAAGTACTTTCTTAATATAAGAAGGATTCAATTTTTGCAATATACCTCTTTTCGCACTATCACTTGATGCACAATACAGATTTTCTAGTGAATATGTTGTAACTTCACCATATTTTGACAGTAACCTCTCCACTGCATAATTTTGATATTTGTTTCCATAATTATCACTTACAAGAGTTATTATTCCAAACTTCACTTTTTACCCCTCCCTTTCGCAATATCTCATACCCCCAAAGATACTGCAATTGCATATAGTTTCATTTTACACGAGATATTATCTGATTTCACAAACTCCCATAAATTCTCACGAACAATTTTTTTTAAATGTTGTTCCTGTTCTTCATTTTTATAGTGCGATTTTTTAATCTCATAACAGCTAAACACCGCTGCTGACATTAGTCTCTCTTTTGCCAGTTTTACATACTTAGGATAGTCCCTCTTTACTTCCTGATTAATTTCCTCCCACATTGGAATTGCCGTATATTTCTTTTCATTAAATGTCTGATGCGAAATACTATTCTCATCCAAAACATGATGATATAAAATTTCATTTGTCACGATCATTTTTTTTGATTTTTTTAATATCTTCCACAAAAATTGTGCATCTTCTCCATACCCAACCCTTTCATCAAAATATACTTCTTCTGTCAAACTCCGTCTAATTAATTTATTCCATAACATTCCTGTCATTTTCTGATGAAGCATAAACTCTTGTTGTTGTTCTTCTTGCGACCATACTTCATATCTAATATCAGATACTCTCTTAACCGTTTTCTTTTCTTCTGCATGATCAGATCCACAAAAAACAATATCTATATTTTTATCCATTAATGAACACATTTTTTCTATCATCTCTGGTTCGATCCAATCATCAGCATCTACATAAAGAATAGCCTCTCCTGTTGCATTTCTTAAAGCAGTATTTCTAGCAGATGCAACTCCTTGATTTTCTTGATTGATAATTTTAATCCTTTTATCTCGCTTACTATACCCTTGTATTATAGAAAGCGAATTATCTTTCGAACCGTCATTAATAAGAACTATTTCTAAATCTCTATATGTTTGTCCCAAGATGCTATCAAGACACCTCTTTATACAATTCTCTGCATTATATATCGGTACTAAAATGGAAATCATTATTTTCTCCTAATCACTTTTTTCATACTTTTAGTTAATAGATCTAACAACACTTGACATAAATATGCCCCTAATAAACTTAGCAATACACACCACACGTACATCACTCCCTATTAAATCAAGTCTTTTTCCTTGAAAATCAAAGATTTTGGGATATACTATCAATAAATATCTCAGAAGGAAGAGGCATTGGTATAAGTATTTTTCTGTATATTGTACAAAAATAGAGAACTTTGAGTACACGAAGTAAAACGTCTTAAGTCTTACTGACCTGTTCTGTACGATCCTCAAACCAGCAACTCCTTTAATTAAATCGATATGTTCTATAATAAAATGCCCCGCTTCTCTCTGCTGCCTGTAATCCAACCTCTGAATCCTCAAAAATAATAGTCTCCTGCGGCCTTGCATTAAAAAACTTCATTGCTTTTAAAAAGCCTTCTGGATCTGGCTTGGAATTTACAATATCATCATGAGTTAACACCAAATCAAATAAATCCAATAATCCAAATTTTTTTAAAATATCATCACAATTTTCTTTAGAAGCCGTAGTGACAACAGCAGTTTTATATTCTGCCCTCATTAACCGAACAATATTAACTAACCCTTTGTTTAAAATTGCTTTTCTCAAATATTTTTTATATACTTTCTTTTTTTCTTTATGTATATCACCCAATATAACCTTATTATCAGTTGTAATTTGAGGCAAAAAATCAAGGTAATGTCTTCCATTACAGAATTCGCAATAATATTTATAATCCAAATCATACCCATAAGGTGCAATTGCCTCTTTATATGCATGATAATTCACATCTTTTGTATCAAACAACGTACCATCAAGATCTACAATTACTAATTTCATAATTATCCTTTCAAATTAATTTATTTAAACTATAAATGAGCAAATCCAAAATATTGCACAAAATAAGGACACCCTCTGATGAAT
>OAVM01000207.1_pt1 | contig 34182 bp, 30 predicted proteins | sample 1476421 | NCBI WGS metagenome assembly OAVM01 (sample SAMEA2580099, study PRJEB22360) | human gut metagenome | biome: human gut; feature: human-associated habitat; material: faeces | place: Denmark | collected 2008/2010
AACTCGTAGAACCCGCCGCAGCGGCCTGCTGGGCAGACTCACCGCCGATTTGGAGGCTCACGGCCTTACGGTCACCCTCTTTGGCGGTATCCAGGAAAACCCGGTCCTTTCCACTGCGGAGGAAGGCCGGCGGCTGGCCAAGGAAAAAAAGATCACCCTGCTGCTGGCCGTGGGCGGCGGCAGTGTGATCGACACCGCGAAGGCCATAAGCCTGGGTGCCAAAAACAGCGTCCCCCTATGGGAACTATACAGCGGCAAAGCCCAAACTCAGCGGGCCCTGCCCATCGGCGTGGTGCTCACCACCGCCGCTACCGCCAGTGAGGCCAACGGGGTCTCTGTCCTCTGCCACGATGTCCTCCACGAAAAGGCGGCCCTGGACGAGCCTCTGACCCGCCCCCGCTTCGCACTGATGAATCCAGTCCTCACCTATACACTACCGCCCCGACAGACCGCCTCCTGCGCGGTAGATATCTTTTCTCACGCTTTTGAGCGGTATTTCCACAAGGGGCAGCAGGGCACCCTCCGCAGCCAGATGTGTGCGGCGGTGATGCGCACTGTGATTACAGAGCTGCCCCGGGCGCTGGCTCACCCCGACAGCTATGATGCCCGCAGCCAACTGATGTGGGCCTCCACCGTGGCCCACAGTAATATGCTGGGGTTTGAGGGGGACTTTGCCTGTCACGCCCTCTCTCATGTGTTTACCACCGAGCTGGGCCTGCCCCACGGTGCGGCCCTGGGTATCCTGATGACCGCATGGTGCAAGTATATGCTCACCGATGAAACCGAGGCCATTGCCGACTTTTGCACCCTGGTTTGGCAGGTCCCCTCTTGTCCCAGCCAGATTCAAACCGCCCAAAACGGCATCTCCGCGTTTCAGGACTTCCTCTGTTCGTCAGGCCTTCCGGTTACACTTCGGGAGGCTGGTTTGTGCGACGTTTCCATTGAGCACCTGGCGCGGCTGGCTTTGCCCGATATGGCAGGAACGCTGGGCGGCAACTTCCGGGCCTTGGACTACGGCGCGGTAGTCAGCCTCCTACAGTTGGCCCGGGGATAGCTGTTGCAAAGCAAAAATGCCTGTTGCCGCCGTGCAACGGATGCGTAGCTATCCTTTTGCCCAGGGCCTTTCTATCATGTAATTTTATCCTATTTTATTGGCATCAACTTTGCTCTTAACCTATTTGTTGAACGAAATGGAGAGAGAGGAGGCAAGTCTTGCCGCCGGCGCAAGCCGGTACAACAGAGCCAGGGCTGACCATCTACAGTACAAAAGAGGAGTGAGTAACCTATGAGTAAAAAGAGTTCCCAAATCGCCAGTGAAAATATGAGCATGAAGTTCTCCAAAGGCTGGGGCATCATCCTGTACCAGGCCCTGATGTTCTTCTTTCTGATCGGCTTTTCCATTGACGGCCTGAACATCGTAGCTCCCGCCTTCGCCGAGTCCACCGGCATCGCCTACGACCAGGTGCTGGGCGTGGCTACCTGGGCCGGCATGATCGGTGTTGTAGCCTATATTCTCATCGCCCGCATCAACGTATCCGTGGGCCCCCGGCTGCTGTCCGGCGTCTGCCTGATCGGCGCCGGCCTGTCCTACATTTTTCTGGGGCACAGCACCACCCTGACCACCTACTTCATTGCCCTGACCCTGGTAACCTGCTTTATCAACGGCGCCGCCTACATCGCCGGCAACACCCTGATTGCCCAGTGGTTCCCCAAGAAGAAGGGTCTGGCCAACGGCTTCACCACCATGGGCCATAACTGCGGCTCCGCCTTCTATGTGCCTCTGATTTCCTTCACCATCGGCGCTTTCGGCTTTGCCAACGGCATGAGCTACGTGGCGGTGGGGGCCATCGTGCTGGGCATCATCGGCCTGGTTCTTGTCCGCAACACCCCCCAGGAGTGCGGCATGTATCCTGACAACGTGACCCGCGAGGTCTATGAGCGGGAGTACTTCCAGGGCAACAGCGAGGACAACGGCGGCTGGACTGCCGGTAAGCTGCTGAAAACCAAGGAGCTGTGGCTGTGCGCCCTCATCATCGGCATCAACCAGCTGGTGACCACCGGCGTCATGAGCCAGCTGGTGGTCCGCAATACCAGCTTGGGCTTCTCTCAGGAGGCCGCTGTGGGCCTGATGACGGTGTGCGCTATCATCGGCGTGTGCGGTTCCTACCTCTTCGGCGCCATTGACCAGAAGTTCGGCGTCAAAAAGGCCATTATCCTCTTCCTGATCTGGTACTGCATCGCCTTGGCCATCAACTGTACTGACACCACAATCGGTGTGTATGTGTCTGTAGCTATGATCGGCATTGCCGTGGGCGCCGCCGCCAACTTCATCGTGTCCCTGCCCGCCTCTGTGTTCGGCCGCCATGGCTTCACCATGGTCAACTCTGTGTTCTTCCCCCTGATGCAGATTGTGCTCATGACCAACTACCAGGTTAACGCCTTCGCCATCCGGGTCACCGGCAGCCTGCGGGGCGCCTACATCTTCTACATCGGCCTGCTTGTGGTCAACATGATCCTTACCGCCATCATCCATCCCACCAGGTACAACAAGGACGTGGCTACCGAGCAGGAGCTGATGAAGTAATCCGTTCCCCGCCTATTTCAATCTCTCTCTAAGCAGCAAGGGCCGCCGGAATAATCGGGCGGCCCTTGCTGCTTTCTATTTGAATCAGCTTCTGCGGTTTTCGTAGTCAATCCCATACTGCTTGATCTTGCGGCAGATGGTAGAGGCGTTAATATTCAGCTTGCGGCTGGCCTCCCGTAGATTGGACGATTCCTTCAGCACCTGCTCCAGCAGCTTTTTCTCAAATCCAGCCACTGCGGTGTTGAAGTCCAGGTCCTCCGGCGGCAGCTCCTCCGGCTCCTCTTCCTGTGCACACTCCACAATTGCGGGCGCTGCCGGCTGTAGCCCCAGGTTCTCCTCCGGCACGTTCAGCAGACCTCTCAGCACATCGTCCTCAATGCGGCCGATACCGGAACTGCACAGGATCAGGTACTCCATCACGTTCTCCAGTTCCCGGATGTTGCCCGGCCACTGATAGCGTTTCATATAGTCGATCTGCCATTCCGTCAGGCAAAAGGTCCGGTCATATTTTTTGGTAAAGCGATGAATAAAGTGCCGGCACAGCTCCTCAAAATCCTCTGTGCGCTGCCGCAGCGCCGGCACAGCAATGGGGATCACATTGAGCCGGTAGTAGAGGTCCTGGCGGAAACTCCCCTCCGCCACCTTCTTCTTTAGGTCTGCGTTGGTCAGTGCCAGAAAGCGGATATCCAGCTTGATGGGGCGGGTTCCGCCGATGCGGGTGATCTCCTGGGACTGGATGGCCCGCAACAGTTTTACCTGTAGGTCCATGGGCATATCGCCAATCTCGTCCAGCATAAGTGTACCGTGGTTAGCGTACTCAAACAGGCCGACCTTGCCCTTGGTGTTGGCTCCGGTGAAGGCCCCCTTCTCATATCCAAAGAGCTCCGACTCCAGCAGATGTCCCGGGATTGAGGCACAGTTAATCTTTACATAGGGCTTGTTCTTCCGCAGGCTGCGGCGGTAGATCTCGTCCGCTACCACCTCCTTGCCCACGCCGGATTCGCCGGTGATGAGGACCGAGGCATCGGTGGGCGCCACCCGGTCCAGCAGAGTGTCGATCTGCTTCAAGGAGCCATATTTCCCTATCATTCCCTCCGACAGATGCTTGTCTGAGTCCGTGGTGATGGTCTTGGGGTGGATGGCATTGATTTCCTTAACAAATGCCTCAAAATCCTCCTGCAACGAGCTGAGCGTCACGATGGGCCGGCTGCAAGCCACTACCTGGCGTAGGCTGCCGTCCTCCTTGAAGATGGGCGTCCCCACCACATAGCCCACCAACGGCTCCCCGGTCTTGTAAGTGGTGGAGAGCCGAAAGGCGCTCTTCCCACTCTCCAGCACACTGGTCACCGCGCCGCCGGTAAACAGTTTGTCCTTGCCAATCAGGCTACGGACATCCCGATTAAGCACGTCCTCCTCTGTAATCTCTGTGTTGCGGGTGTAGGCAGGGTTGATGTACAACACCGTCCCCTCCGCATCGGTAATCATGATGCTGTCATCCAGCCCGTCCACCACTTCTTTAAAATCAATGCCCCGGTCATGAAACGCCTTTAATCGGACGTCAATCTCCTCCAACTGTTCAATCAGTTCCGGTCGCTGGCTTTGCTCCATTACTGCTCTGAGAAGCCTCCGCACCTCTCGTATGGCCGAATACTGGTTCATTACGTTTCTCCTTTATCCATCTTTTCCATCGGTACAAAGGCGTCCAGAGGTTCAGCTCCCTGATTTCCGCGGTCCCCTCCCGCTGTACGCCACAGGCATAGCGATATTCCAGATAGCCAAAACCCAGAATCAGGCTGTAATACCGGACCAGTCCTCCACTGTCCTCACTCCCGTTATGAGTGGATCATAAGGATATGGGGCGCAGTGACAAAAAACATGACGCCGGGATTGCGGGCCCGGCTCTCACTCCAACTGCTTTTCCCAGTCGCTTTTGCTGATGCTGCCAGGGTAGAGCCGCCTGCTCTGCCATGCAGTGCTGACAGCCGCAGCAGCCATCCCCCACACACAACGCCGTCGGCCTTCTGCTTTATGGCCGGCAATCCCGATTCATCAAAATACAGGATCACTGAAGCGCAGGGCTGGATGCACCGGGCACAATAAACACACTTGTGCGAATCAACCTTAAAATGAAAGCCTTACATAGGCCCTCCTTGTGTTTCACTAATTTAACAGCATTACAACTCGTTTGTCAACGCTCCTCCAGAAAAATCACAGACAGGGACAGGATTCCACATAAAACCTATTTTAGGAACAAACAGAAACTTCTATATCTTTCTGTTTTTTACTACTTGTTTTCTCACCGGCGCTGCTGTTGCATATTTGCAATAACAGCGCCATTCACTGTCCCAATTTGATTCCATTTTGCAACGCCAGATTAAAATAAGCCGTTTGTAGCCTTGTTTAATGCTCAAATATTTGGCACGTCGTTTGCTTTATTCTTTTCGTAAGGACGCAGTAACCATAGACGCCCTGGATAACAAACAAAGAAATGAGGAAAGTGACATGGGCAATATCAAAGCAGTTTTTGTAGGCACCGGTATGATCGGCGCCGGCTTGGCTGCCAACGCCATGCTGAACGGTTATCAGACGGTTCTCTACGATGTGGTGCCTCATGAGAAAATGCGCCAGAACATCAGCCATATCCTGGATATCCTAGTTGGGGCTGGCGCCGCCACCAGAGAGCAGGCCGATGCCGCACTAAATGCCTGTCATTTCTCGAATGATCTGGAGGATGCCGTGAAGGGCGCTAATTTCGTGCAGGAATGCATCCCCGAGCGGCTGGAATTGAAAAAATCCACCTATGCCACCATTCAGAAAGTCACGGGTCCCGACGCCATTATATGCAGCTCCACCTCCAAGCTCTTCCCCACCAAGCTCCAGGAGGGCTCCCTCTATCCCCAATCTATCTTGGTGGGCCACCCCTATAACCCCGCCTACCTGCTGCCTCTGATCGAGCTGTGCGGCGGTGAGCAGACCGCCCCCGAAGCCATTGAAAAGGCCAAGGAGATTTACACTGGCATGGGTAAGGTGGCCGTGGTGTGTAAAAAAGAGATCTACGGCTTTATTGTCAACCGCCTTTCCTGGGCCGCACTAGATGCCGCCAAGGAGTGCGTGCGGGACGGCGTCTGCTCTGTGGAGGACATGGACAAGGCAATTATGTTCGGCCCCGGCATGCGTATGGCGGTCACCGGCCAGCTGCTCACCATCAGTCTGGGCGTGGAAGGCGGCTTCCGGGCCATTGCCGATAAATACGGCGAGGAGTCAACCCCCTGGAATGAGGTATACGCCCAAGGGGTTGACGAGGAGATCGCCAACCGGGATCCCTCCATTGGCAACACGGTCGACAGTGTGTGCAAATTCCGGGATTACGCCTTCGCCGAGCTGCTCAAGCTTCATAAGCTACTCTAAGTTTGTTTCAGCGCTGCAACAAGCAATTGTGTATTGTCCTATTTCTGCAACAACACGCCCCAAATCCCCCTGCAATTTAGCAAAAAGCGGCTCATTACACTTGGCATCAGCCTTGCATAATCCATTGATGGAAATAGAGATTACCAAGAACTGAAGGGAGAACTGAGTATGTCTGACAAGAAAGCGCTGGTTGCTCTGGCCAAAGAGGCCAGTATTCAGGACAGCGTCACCAAGGTCTTTGACCTGATGGGCGGCGTAACAAACATGATCAAGCCCGGCACCACTGTAATGCTCAAGCCCAACGCCGGCCACGCTTCCCCCGCCGATACTTCGGTCTGCACCAATCCCGAGGTCGTCCGCGCAGTCATCCGCGAAGTCAAGAAAGCCAATCCCAAGAGCATTGTTATTGCCGAGGCTGCCGCCATCGGCTGCGATACCATGGAATGCTATGAGGTCTCTGGCATAGCCGATGTGGCCCGCGAGGAGGGCGTGGAGCTCTACGATATTAAGGCCGACAAGGACCTGATCAATGTGGCTGTCCGCGGCTACCGCTCCAACCTCCATCATGTCAAGCTGCCCCGCCGCCTGCTGGAGGCCGATCATCTCATCAACCTGCCCATCCTGAAGGCGCACGCCAGCATGGTGTTCTCCTGCGCCCTGAAAAATATTAAGGGTGTGGTGCAGGATGCTGTACACCTGCAGATGCACCAGCAGAATCTGACCATGGCTATGATGGATGTGTGGAGCGTGTGCCGCGCGGATATCAACATCGTGGACGCCATCCGTCCCGCCAGCGGCTAATCCCCCCCCACCCCCCCTCCCCTTGCAGCGGGCTGGCTAGCTGGAGCATCCGATCCCGTGGCCGTGGACCTGATCGCCTGCGATCTGGTCGGCATCGACGCCGAGGCGGTGGATTACTTCCGGGTGGCTGCCGAGACCGGACTGGGTATCACCGAGCGGGAGAACATTGACGTTGTGGGCGCCACCGTCGCCGAATGCTATAAGAAAATGTGGGTTCCCTACATCGGTGATATGAGCACCCGTTGGCCCGAGTACAAGGTGCTGTGTGATGGCGCCTGCTCCAGCTGTCAGGCGTTGCTGGCCATCAACATGGAGACTCTGAAGGCCATCGGCGACTACGAGCGCCGCTCCGACTTCGTGGTTGTGGCCGGCGGAAAAAATGAAGTGCCCGACGAGGTACCCGACGAGAAGCTGGTGCTCCACGGCAACTGTACCCGCAAATACCTGAAGAAGCACCCCAACGCCATCCACATCGAGGGCTGCCCCCCCTCTGAGCCTCTGCTGTATATGTCCATCAGCAACGGCGAGCTGGTCCACGGCAAGGGCGGCCAGATGAGCGAGTACATCCGTCCCCGTATGGCTGCCGACCAGCCCGTGTGGCGTAAGTACGTGGAGGAGCAGGCTCAGAAGTTCTACGGCAGTCAGGAAGGTTGATATGGCTTTTCAATATGTGGACTACCCCCAGAAAATGAAGGACCTGCTGATGCAAATCTTTGACGATTCCTTCATGCAGGCCAATACCCGTTTCCAGTCCTTTGAGGGCTTTCGCTACTCCAGCGCTGTCTTTGTAAACTGGAATTCCGACTGTCTCATCTATGACGACGCGCTTTTGGACCGTTTCGTGCAGGAGAGCACCCGCTTTTCCACCTGGGATGAGATGATCCAGACCGCCACAGATCTTCATTTTCAGCCCGCCGTCTGTTCCTGATTTTGTTACAACTCAATTTTAATCATAAAGAAAAGGAGTCTTATACTATGGGCAAGACCGTACTTGTTGACCTGTCCCATCCCTTCGGCCGCGGCAATCCCCTGTGGCCCTCCAACGGCGACTTCCACATCGACCGTGTGCAGCACATGCCCATGCACTATCGTCTGCTTCAGACCTTCAACGACTTCCACATGCACAACTCCACCCACGCCGACTCCCCCTCCCACGTGATTCCCGAGTCTCCTTACACCCACGAGCTGCCTCTGGAGAACTACTATGGCCCTGCGGTCTGCCTGGATATCCCCAAAAAGCACTGGGAGCTGATCACCGTTGAGGACATCGAGAAGGCCGCCGCCAAGGTGGAGGGCGGCATCCAGGAGGGCGACTGGGTCCTCATCTGCACCGGCATGAACCAGCGCTGGGGCGAGAACGACGACTACTTCATGTACTCCCCCGGCATGTCCATCGAGGGCGCCCACTGGCTGGTGGACCACAAGGTCAAGGGCGTGGGCTTCGATCTGCAGGCGCTGGACCACATCCTCTATACCTACGCGGCCCAGCACGGCCCCGGCCCCTACGTCCCCCGCATCGTGGACGAGTACAAGAAGGAGTTTGGTCATGAGCCCATCGAGGACTACCCCGAGTGGGAGCCGGTGCATACCATCCTGCTGGGCAACAACGTCATGGGTATTGAGAACCTGGGCGGCGACATCGAGAAGGTGAAGGGACAGCGCTTCATGTTCTGTGCCTTCCCGCTGCGCTGGTATATGGGCGACGGCACCATCGTCCGCGCCGTGGCCATGATCGACGAGGACAAGATCAATAAGGACGTTCCCGATCGCGTTTACAAGTACGGCGTGTATTGATTTTGACTGCGCACTCAAGAAGACCTGCTGCATGAATGCAGCAGGTCTTTTTTCACTTCCCAGGCTCCCCCCGGAATTCTTATGAAATACCGGATGCTCCAGAACTGCTTTATCCGCCTCAGTCTGTTCCGGTACTTCCTCATGCAGTGCTCCATTATCAGCTTTATGTGTACTCTAATCCGGGTCTATCAATGTGTTTAGACTGTACTAGGTGGTACTCGAATCAACGGAGATGCTGCTCCAATACCGCCCCCACAGTTCCCGGCCCTCCTGGGTCTCTCTGGTGTGTTGTACTATGCAGGTATAGACGGGCTCCGCAGCCAGCCAGCCCCGTCGAGCCAGAGCTTTTAGACAGGCTCCCAGCCCGTCATGTGTAAACTTCTCCCGGTACTTGTGAATCATCTCATCCGTAATGCCCATCTGCCTGATCAGGATTTCCGCATAGCCCATGCCATTGGGAAGCACACGGTATCTATTTTCTACCCGACTCCCGGCACATAACAGTCCGCCGGGTCCATGGGGCCGGTGGTTAGGTTCTGTTTCCCGGTCAGTTTCTCCATCGGTTCGTCATAAACGAGCCGAACCGCGGCCCGTTGTCGTACGGATAAGTTATTTTTCGGCCCAGTGTATAAAAATATCCAGAAATATTCCTCACTTAATGAGATTTAGAGTTTCTATTTAATAAATGTCTCTATATGAAATAACAAAATAGAAAGCTGAGAACAGCAAAAATATTTAGAATTTTTATTTCTCTTTTTACAACGGAATATATCAAGTTATATAGATTGGTTCCTTAATCTCACTGAGCTATAATTTGCGACAAGAAAACTCTTCTTTGTATATATTAGGACATAAACTGCTAAAATATTCATGTTTAAACTTCTTCCACATAATAAAGGGGGAATGTAAAATACATCCCCCTTTTTGATATGCCTGGCTCCTTATTGCACAGGTGGCAGACATCCAGTATGAATTTTTGACATGCTATAGCATCGAAAATATGATTGGCAGAAATGCAAAATATTAAATTTAGGACGCCGCTGGGACGGCAATGAACTAAAATTTTGCAATTTAAGGCAAAAAGGAAAACCCTGGAACCATTGGATTAACAGTGATAAGGAACTAAATCACTTATCAACTGTTAGCTGACGGTTTTCGGGTGCATACGAAACTCCCGCCTGATTCCTAACAGGAATCAGGCGGGAGTTTTTCTTGTTAACAGAGCCAATATTGGAGGATAGCATTATGAAAACATTACTTTCCTGTGAATTTAACATGGATACCGGCTGTGTGGAACTGAAATATTCTAACGGAAGCATAATTTCCATTAACTGTACCGCTGTTGAGGATGAGGTGGCAAACAGCCGTTTCCAGCGGTCTGAACTGGACTGGCTCATCTACAACGATCCGCTGTCTTATGCGGAATTGATTTTGAATGGCGATCCGGAAGAATACCTGCGAACCGTAACAGAGACTCCACAGTTGGATTTCGATTCATAAGCAAAGCCGCCAGAGGCACATCCATGAGATGCTGCTTCTGGCGGCTTTTTACATTTTGTCAATCAAAGCAAACACTACCGCTTGTTGCTCTTCACTCAATCTCGACCATCGTTCAAGGAGCCTTCTTTGCGAATCAGTCAGAGAAACTGGTGAATCTTCTTCTGCAAACAGCTGAGAAAGCGTGATGCCAAAAGCCGTACAGATTTTTTCCAACGACGGAATAGTGGGAACCATATTCTTGCGATACCACGAGGAGATCGTAGACTGCGGCAAACCAGAGCGTTCTGCAAGCTGATACTCCGTCCAGCCCCGCTCCTCTCGATATGTGTTTATGGCAGAGAGAATATCTTTCACCTGCATCACCCCTTTGCTTGCGTTCTTCGTAAATTATACTTTTGTTTGTCGTTGCTCTTTAATAATTTTAGTCGTATAATTTTAACGATATGCACAAGTAAAAGAGGGGAATGATTTCAGTGAGACAGAAGAGCTGCTTCTTTATTGGGCATAGAGAAACACCGGAAGAAATTTATCCAGTGCTATGCGCCACTGTTGAGGAGCATATAGTCCGCTACGGCGTTACCGAATTTATTGTTGGTCATTATGGATGTTTTGACGGTTTTGCGGCAAAAGCCGTTAAAACCGCAAAACAAGCTCATCCAGAAGTCGGACTGACATTATTGCTGCCGTACCATCCAGCAGAGCGCCCGATTCCTGTACCGGATGGATTTGACAGTACCTACTATCCTCCAGGGATGGAAAATGTCCCTCGTAAGGTTGCTATTGTCAGGGCAAATCGGTATATGGTCGATCATACTGATTTTCTCATTGCCTATGCGTGGCACCCTGCCAGCAATGCAAGAGATCTTCTCGAATATGCAAGAAAAAGAGAGGGCAAGGGATTAATCCATGTGACAGCCTTGCCCCATAACGATTTATAAGAAAAAGTCATTACTTTTATGTAGTTTTTTATCTTGCGAAAAGTAATGACTTTATGTTAAAATTAAATCGACATATTTTGCCGAAAAGAGGTGGTTTTGTGGCGAAAAAGAGGTCCGCTTCTACCGTGACGCCGGATTACGAAGCGATTACATCATTTCAAAAGGGCCAGGCTTCACGCATTTTTAAGGAAGTGAACGAGCAGGACAAAGTTTTGATTGTCAGCAAGCAAAATAAGCCGCAGAACGTCGTTATCTCATACGAACGGTATAAGAGACTCAGGGAAGAGGGAGCAGATATATGAACATCAATGAACAGGCCAATTTTATATGGAGCATAGCCGATTTGCTGCGTGGCGATTTCAAACAGAGCGAATACGGCAAGGTGATTCTGCCCTTTACTGTGCTGCGTCGCTTTGACTGTGTACTTGCACCTTCCAAGGCAAAAATTATGGAGGCCAATAAGACTTTGACGGTCAGCAACAAGCGTCCTATCTTTAAGCGCATGACTGGTCATGATTACTATAATGTCAGCCAGTTCGATTTTGAAAAGCTGATGGATGACAGCAACGCTATCGAAGCTAATCTGCGGGATTACATCAATGGCTTTTCCGAAGATGTCCGTGAAATCATGGATAACTTTGAAATTTTCGGGGTCATTGATCGCCTTTCAAGGGCCAATCTACTTTATCTGGTTGTGCAGCGTTTTGCGGAGATTGATATGAGCGACACCCAGATTGATAATCTGGAAATGGGATATATGTTCGAGGAATTGATCCGGCGATTTTCTGAGCAGTCCAACGAAACTGCTGGTGAGCACTTCACGCCCCGTGAGGTAATCGAACTGATGGTAGAAGTGCTGCTCGATCCCGATATGGACGAAATTGCAAATACCGATGGAAAGGTCATCACCATTCTGGACCCGGCCTGCGGCACGGGTGGAATGCTGTCCGTTGCCCAGAACAAAATGGAGTCTCTGAACAGCACGACCCAGGTAATCCCCTTTGGGCAGGAATTAAACCCCGAAACATACGCAACGTGCCGTTCCGATATGATTTTGAAAGGTAATACCAACAGCCGTATCGTTTTGGGAAACAGCTTCAATGAGGACGGATTCAAGTCCCAGACATTTGACTATATGCTGAGCAACCCTCCTTTTGGTGTGGAATGGAAAAAGGTAGAGAAGTTCATTAAGGACGAAGCGGCTTCTCAAGGGTATCGTGGCAGATTTGGTGCTGGTCTGCCCCGTATCTCGGACGGCTCTTTCCTGTTTCTCCAGCATCTGATTTCCAAAATGAACCCGCCGGAAAAAGGTGGAAGTCGCATCGGTATTGTATTTAACGGTTCGCCAATGTTCTCCGGTGATGCCGGAAGCGGAGAAAGTGAAATCCGCCGCTGGATTATTGAAAACGATCTGCTGGAGGCTATTATTGGCCTTCCGGATCAGCTGTTCTACAACACCGGCATTACCACTTATATCTGGATTTTGACCAACCGCAAAGAGAACCGCAGAAAAGGCAAAGTGCGTCTGATCAACGGAGCCGGTTTCTTTGAAAAGATGCGCAAGGGCCTCGGCAATAAGCGCAACATAATTAGCCCGGAAAATCGTGCGGAACTGGTGCGCCTGTACAGCACCTACGAGCCGGATGAGAACTATATGGATCTGGATAATGAAGATTTCGGATACCGGAAAATTGTTATAGAGCGACCTCTGCTCGACGAAGATGGTACACCGGTAATCGACCGCAAAGGAAATAGAAAAGCAGATGCCTCCCTTCGTGACTACGAAATGGTGCCGTTGAAGGAAGACATCCACGAATATTTCCGTCGTGAGGTTCTGCCGTTTGTGCCGGATGCCTGGATTGACGAGAGCAAGACCAAAATCGGCTATGAGATTCCGTTTACCCGCTATTTCTACAAATTCACTCCGCTGCGTGACAGTTCTGTGATTATGGAAGATATTAGAGCTCTGGAGGAACGCATCCAAGCGAGCTTGGCGGAGGTGTTTGCCGAATGAAGAAATATTCAGATTATAAAAATAGCAGCGTTCCATGGATCGGAGAGATTCCTACTACCTGGAATCTTTCACAGCTGCGCTACGTTATTGAATGTCTTGACGGAAAAAGAGTTCCTGTTGAGCTTAGTTTGCGTGCCGATATGCAAGGAAATATCCCGTATTGGGGAGCAGGCAACATTGTTGATTACGTTGACAAGGCATTGTTTGACGAAGAGCTTGTTCTCTTAGGTGAGGATGGTGCCCCTTTTTTTGATCATACACGTCCCGTGGCTTTTCATATTACTGAACCCATATGGGCAAACAATCACATCCATGTACTGCGAATAAAGGAGAATGCTGACCCAAAGTATATTGTTTATGTGCTTAATGCCGTTGATTATAAAGAATATATAAATGGGGCTATCCTTAACAAATTGACGCAATCGGCGATGAACCGAATAAAGATACCGCTTCCACCGTTAAGTGTTCAAAAGAAAATTTCAAAGCATCTCGATAAAAAAGTAGCTGCCATCAACGCACTACTCACACAAAAGGAATCTCTTGTTACTCTACTGCAAGAAAAGCGGACAACCACTATAAACAATGCGGTCACAAGAGGTATAAAAACTACGGCTAAAATGTACGAAAGTAGTGTTGAATGGCTGGGCGAAGTCCCCGAAAATTGGAGAATTGTTCCGGCAAAGGCATTGTTTGCTCAAAGCAAAGAAACCCGCCACGAAACAGATGTTCAGCTAACTGCCAGCCAAAAGTATGGCATTATCTCTCAAGAAGATTATATGGAAAAGCAAAGCTATAAAATTGTTTTGGCCGATAAAGGACTGGAAAACTGGAAGCACGTCGAGCCCAACGATTTCATAATCAGTCTGCGTAGCTTTCAAGGCGGGTTGGAAATCAGCTATATTCTAGGGTGCATCACGTGGCATTACATTGTTCTGAAGCCTAAGGCGGGTGTGGAACCGGAGTATTTCAAGTGGCTGTTCAAGTCTCCCCGATATATTCAGGCATTGCAGCGCACGGCAAACTTTATCCGTGATGGTCAAGATTTGAGATTTTCAAACTTTGTGCAGGTTCCTCTCCCCTTGATTCCAATGGATGAGCAAAAAGACATTGCCGAATATTTGAATAAGGAAACCGCACGAATTGACAGCATCATTGCGGATATTACAGAACAGATCGAAAAACTAAAGGAATACCGCCAAAGCGTCATTTCTGAGGTGGTAACCGGAAAGGTGGCAGTAGAATGAACTATCAAGAATTGTCACCGCAAGGCGAAACTTTGCTGAAAGAAATTATCAACCTCCAAGCCAGCGGTCAGGACAATGCGGCTTATTGGAGTAAGCGGTTTGATGGATTATCCATGCAGCAGGATACCCTGCTCCGGGATACGTTTCGGGAATTGAGAGAATGTGGTTATGTAAAAACACAGTGGGCTGACAACATTCCATACTATCTGTCCCTCACAGTGGATGGTCATAACTATTTCACTAACAAAAAGGTTGCAAAAAAAGCCGAGAGAAAACTCTCCCGGCGGGAATGGCGGATTGCTGTCATATCGGCCATCATTGGCGGTATGGTGGGGCTAATCCCTTGGATTTGTACTTTGATAGGAGGTGGTCAATAATGGCAATCGAAACCAAAGAAATTACATTTGAACAAGAGATTGAATACAGCCTGATTGACCACGGCGGATATATCAAAGGGAATCCCCGTGACTATAATCGTGAATTTGCCATAGACACCAAGCAGCTCTTTCAGTTTCTTCAAGACAGCCAGCCCGTTGAATGGGAAAAGCTGTGCAGAAAACACGGAAAGAATGTGGAAACGGGTTTTCTGAAGAAGCTGTATCGTGATCTTGATACATACGGAACATTATATGTGCTACGGCATGGCGTTGTAGATGCTCCCGCCAAATTATCTCTGTGCTATTTCAAGCCTGCCAGCGGCATGAACCAAACCAGTCAGGCACTCTATGAGAAGAACATTCTCTCCATCACCCGGCAGGTGCATTATAGCCTGAAAAATGAGAACTCCATAGATGTTGTGCTGTTCATCAATGGATTGCCTGTTGCGACGGTGGAACTGAAAAATCCAATCACCGGTCAGACTGTCGAAAATGCAAAGCGTCAGTACATGAAAGACCGTGATCCCAGAGAACTTCTGCTTTCGTTCAAAGCTCGATGCCTGGTTCACTTTGCTGTGGACACCGAAGAAGTGTGGATGACCTCAAAGCTCAATGGCCTCAATACCTATTTTTTGCCGTTCAATAAGGGAAACAACGGCGGCAAGGGAAACCCTGTTGGGAACAGTACCTACCGGACTTCGTATCTGTGGGAAGAAGTCCTGCAAAAAGACAGCCTGCTGGACATTGTACAGCGATTTATTCATTTGCAGGAAGATAAAAAGAATCCTAAAAAGTCTGTTATGATCTTCCCACGTTACCACCAGCTGGATGTGGTCCGTAAGCTCGTTGCCGATGTCTACGCAAACGGAACCGGACACAATTATCTGATTCAGCATAGTGCGGGAAGCGGAAAATCCAACTCTATTTCTTGGCTGGCACATCACCTGTCTAACCTGCACGATAAAAATGACAAGGTTGTATTCAACAGCATCATTGTGATTACAGATCGTCTCGTATTGGACAAACAGCTTCAGGATACCATCTACCAGTTTGAGCACGTGGAAGGCGTTGTGACTAAAATCGACAACAACGCCGCACAGCTGGCAGATGCTTTGAACACAGGTAAAAAAATCATTATTACCACACTTCAGAAGTTCCCGTTTGTCCTTGAAAAGGTAGATGATTTAAGCGGCAAGCGGTTTGCGGTCATTGTGGATGAGGCCCATTCTTCCCAGACCGGAGAAGCCAGCAAAAAAATGAAGGCGATCCTGGGAAATGCTGAGGGGCTAACGGAGGAAGAACAGCTCCAAAAGGTTGCGGATGAGGAGGCCAAGGAAGAGCGCAAGCAATCCGACAGCGAGGATGAAATCGCAAAAGAAATGGCTACACATGGTCGGTTGCCTAACCTGTCCTTCTTTGCCTTTACCGCAACACCCAAGGCGAAAACGCTGGAAATGTTTGGAACCCCGGATGCAAGCGGTATTCCTCATGCTTTTCATATTTACTCGATGAAGCAGGCCATTCAAGAAGGTTTTATTCTGGATGTTCTGAAAAACTATGTAACCTACGATACCTATTTCAAAATCGGCAAGAAAATTGCCGATGATCCCCGCTATGAAAAAAGCAAGGCAAATAAGGCGCTTGGCAAATTCTTAAGTCTGCATCCGCACAATCTGGCCCAGAAAACCCAGATCATCGTAGAACACTTCCGCACTGTCACCAAAGACAAGATTGGCGGCAAGGCCAAAGCAATGGTAGTGACCGGCTCACGCCTGCACGCAGTCCGGTATTATCAGGAGTTTCAGCGTTACATCAAAAAGATGGGATACGAAAATGAGCTGGGTATCCTGATCGCATTTTCTGGGACTGTCCATGATGGCGGAGAGGAATACACCGAAGTCAGTCTAAATGGAATAAAAGAAAGCGAACTACCGGAAAAATTCCACAGCGGCGAGTATCAGGTACTTTTGGTTGCGGAAAAATACCAAACTGGGTTTGATGAGCCGTTGTTGCACACCATGTTTGTAGATAAAAAGCTTAGTGGTGTAAAAGCTGTCCAAACACTTTCCAGGTTGAACAGAACCTGCTTCGGAAAAGATGATACATTTGTTTTGGACTTTGTAAACTCTGCCGAGGATATACGAGCCGCTTTTGCCCCGTATTATGAAGAAACCAGTATTGAGGAGACAACAGACGCCAACATCGTATATGAACTGAAATCCAAATTGGATGAATTTCGTGTGTATTGGCAGAGTGAGATTGAGGCTTTCTCTAAAGCATTTTTCAAGCCTACCAAGAAACAGGGAAATATGGATTTTGGCGTACTCAACAGTTTCCTTGATCCGGCAGTGGATCGATATAACGGTTTGGATGAGAACGAGCAGGAAGAATTCAAGACTACCCTCGCAAAGTTTGTTCGTACCTACACATTCCTCACCAACATCATCCGACTAGATGATGCCGACCTGCATAAGTTCCATGCTTACGCAAAATTTCTTCAGAAGAAACTGCCAAAGCGAGAGGGCGGCGGTCCTATTTTTCTGGATGATGAAGTATCGCTGCAATATTACCGGGTTCAGAAAATTTTTGAAGGGTCTATTACGCTGGAGCAAAGTGAGCCGTTGCCCAATAAACTTCATCCCGGAAAACCGAAGCCAGAGGAAGAAAAGGCCCCTCTGTCTGAGCTGATTGATAAAATCAACGAAAAGTTTGGCACAGAGTTTACTAACATCGACAAGGTCTTGGAGCAAATTGTTTCTGATATGGATGCCAACGAGGAATTGCGTGTCCAAGCCCGCAACAATTCACAAGAACATTTCCGGTTTCCCTTTAATGATGCGTTCATGGACGTGGTTATCGGGCGCATGGCGCAGAATCAGCAGTTCTGTGAAAGGGTTCTGGATGACGCCAAGTTCGGAGATACCGTTCGTGATTTGTTGGTAGGTGTTGTCTATGAACGATTGCGGAGCACAACAGGAAGTGGAATCCATCCATAGCTGTTGACATTTATTCATATATTAGAGTGGTTTCTTTACATAATTTAGCATTACAGGTCAGAATGTATTGAATCGCTTTTTGTGCAAATTTCTTACTTACCGTCGTATCCCACTCTGCCAACCGAATGATCTCCGCTGTTCCAGCTTCAAAATCAAACGAAATTTCGCCCCATTCGCCGTCGTTGTCCACCTGATACAGGTAGACAGCGGCGGCGATTTTCTTTTTGCGTTTGGTCTGGGATTTACGTTTTAGGCGAATCATGTGAAGCACCCCGGCGTCTGTCAGCAAACAGGCTAAGTGCTCCACAGCTTTGCGGTAGGCCCGTTCTGCGCCGCTGGCTGTGCTGCCCTCAAAAAGTACCGCCAATTCCTCAAAGGTCAGCCGGGTGCTGAGTGGGCTGACCCTACCACAGGTCATACAGATGGCGTTTCGCTTCTCCAAAAGAGTCTGCTCTCGGTAATTTAGTTTTTCAAATGCTTCTCGGACAGCTTCAGCCCGGATACCGTTCCAGAGAACCTCCGCATAGTCCCAGTGGTCATCCCGGCTGACATCCTCGCCGGTTTCTTCGCTATCCTCATCCTGTACGGTCTGATAAAACGGAACACGGCTGCGATTTTGCTTGGCCAATGCCAAAAACTTCGCTGCGGTTTCCTCGGTGCAACTATTTTTCTGAGCATATTCCTGAATCGCCGCCTGTTCAGACTGACCGGATTGATTATAGAGCCAAGCAATCCCACGCACAGCTTTGTACTCATCCACATTTTCAAAGGAACCGGTCTCCTCCTGCATCCGGCAGGTCAAAAGGGCGTTCCCGATAAAATGGTGGGCATAGGTCAGAAAATCTGCCCCTTGTGCGGGATCGTATTCCCACAGACAATCCAGCATGGCAAGTACACAGCCCATTTTATAGTCCAAAAAGCGTTCCGGGTCATAGCGATCCAGCCCCTCCCGCAGCAGGAAACGGCGAACACGGCCATTGAGCCGGTTTTCATAGCGGTGCAGGAAAAAGGAAAACCAGCGCTGTTCACGGTTCTGCACAGCCTCCATGATGTAATCATTCAGGCTTTCCCGAACAGGCGGTTCCGGGTCAAGCTGAAAGATGCGTTCCGCTTCCCGCATGGTCAAGCCCTTGGTTTCAGTCAAAAAGCTGTATTTGGCACAGTAGCCGGGCAGTTCCCATGTCCACGCTGTATCCATTTTCCCTCACCGCCTTTCTGATGTTTTGCCGCTATTTCTTTTGTACTGCTTCCAAAAGTGCCTGCTGAGTCATTTCCCGCTCATAGACAGTGCTGGCATAACGCTGATCTGAAAGCGCACGGAGCATCTTATCCTTTGCCAGCTTCTTCATAGCTGCTGCCGTCTCTTCATCCAACTTTCCCCGGCGGGTGCTTTGCAGGATGGTGTTCATACGGCGGGTATAAATCGCCTTGATAGGATGGTCATCCGCAAGCTCACGTTGTTCCCGGCCTCTCAGATTGCCGATTTGCCGGCACGTCCGTCCACGCTGGTCGCCGGGGGCCAGCCCGCCGCAGTATTTGGTGTGCCGTGCGTCAATGGTGAGAAACCATCTGCCGCAGATGGGGCATTTCTTGGGGGCGTGGCCTACGCAAAGCCCCTCGAACAGGTCAGATCGGAACATTCCCACAAAAGAAACATAGTGCATCCGCTTGACCAGCTGAGGCTCCGTCTTTCCGGGACGAGTAGCGGACACATACTGCACCGAAGCATTGGTCAGAGTCATCCAAGATGGATTTTCCAGCGATAAAGTTGGTTTGTTTCTGAAGAACTGTCCGAACATCGCTGCATAACCATCTGGAGTGCGGTCATAGCCTGGTTCATTCAACCGCTCCGCAAATTTCGTCAAGGCTTCCTTGTATTGCCTTAGAGAATAGCTCAAATGCCCCAGCACCTGCGCTACCCGGACGAGCAGCGTTGCCTTGCCGTGCTGTCCGGTCAGAGCGCAGACTAACTGCTCCGGCTGAGTGAGCTGCAAATAGGCTTTTGCATCCTTCATAGATTCTTCGGAAAAGATGACGGCCAGCTTTTGCTCAAAATAGCCTCGATCCAGACGGGAGAATGGCGGCGTTGCTTGCAAGAAGGAGATGATCTCGCCAGCGGCCTGCTGCACCTGCGGAAGCAGCTCCATATCTACGGAACCGGTGTTCATCCCCTGAAGCAGCTGGTTCAGCACATTGCAGGGAGTATCCAGCTTCTCAATGGTGCTGTCCGGGATGTTCAGCACCTCGCAGCCAATGGTTCCTGTGGGCATCGTACACCCCTCATAGGTTACGGTGTCCTGCCAGAAATCCAGCGACAAAACCGCATGGTTGATGATCTTGTCCATCTTCTCCCTCCTGTCATGTTTTTCTATTTTCATAATAGCACACAATTAAATTCTTGTCATGTTTTTTGAAAACGGCTTGTCATGCCATTCGCCTGTTTTTTTCGATTTTCCCCATAACCTATACAGAGGGGTGAGAAAACTGCCCCATCAAAAAGGAAATGGAGGGAATCTGTATGAATCTGTTTGAAGTGGTGAAAGCAGGCATCAACACACGGGAAGCAGCGCAGGTGTATGGAATCGATGTCAACCACTATGGCATGGCGCTGTGCCCGTTCCACAATGACCGTCATCCGAGCCTGTATGTATCGGATGACCACTACCACTGTTTTGCCTGCGGGGAACACGGGGACGTGATCGACCTGACTGCCAAACTGTTTGACCTTCGGCTGTATGATGCGGCACGAAAACTGGTGTCGGACTTTCACCTTGCACCGGACAAGCCCCTGCCGGAATCCATTCGTCAAAAATTGAAGCAGAAAACCAAAGCACAGCAGCTTCGTGAGAACGAGCAGCTGTGCTTTTCTGTTTTGAACCAGTATCGGCGGTTGCTCCTGGATTGGGAAAGGCGGTATGCGCCGCAAGCGCCGGAAGATGCGCTGGATGAGCGGTTCGTGGAAGCCTGTCACCGTCTGCCCTGGGTGGAGTATCAGCTGGACATCCTGCTGCAAGGCGATTCCTATGAACGAAGCGAAGTCGTAAGCGAACTAACGGCAGACGGATACATCCGCAAATTACAAGCCCGCCTGAGAGAGGAGCGATACCATGAATAACCCTGTTTGGATCGATGACAAGGGGAAAATCGTCGAGCCGGAATACTGCCGGGATTTTCTGTCCCGGCATCCCATGCGCTGTATCAACGACCGCTTTTATACCGTGGATGGACAGCTGCCGGATGAGAACAAATTGAAGCGAACGATTTATGAGGAAATCTCGCCTTGGCTTCATGCCAAGGCTGCACAGACGGTGGAACAGATAATCAAGGCGTTGAAGCTGGCGGCATACACAGACCCTTTGCCCCTGCAATGTGACCGCATCCATGTGGCGAACGGCACGTATTTTCTGGATGGCACATTCACAGAAGAAAAAGAGTATTGCAGCAACCGCCTGCCGGTGTCCTATCAGACAGAGGCTCCTGCACCGGAACAATGGCTGTGTTTTCTTTCGGAGCTGTTGGAGCCGGAGGATATTCCCGCCTTGCAGGAATATCTAGGCTACTGCCTGATTCCGTCCACCAAAGGACAGAAAATGCTCATGCTGATCGGCAAGGGTGGTGAGGGAAAAAGCCGGATCGGTGTGGTGATAAACGCCATTTTCGGGTTCAACATGAACACCACTTCCATCCAGAAGGTAGAAAACAACCGTTTCGCCAGAGCCGACCTGGAGGGCAAGCTGCTGATGGTGGACGATGATCTGGACATGAACGCCTTGACCAAAACCAACTATGTAAAATCCATCGTGACAGCAGAACTGCGGATGGATTTGGAACGGAAGAAAGAACAGAGCTATCAGGGGCAGCTTTATGTGCGTTTTCTCTGTTTCGGCAACGGGGCATTGACTGCACTTCACGACCGCAGCGACGGCTTCTTTCGCCGCCAAATCATTCTCACCACCAAGGACAAGCCTGCGGATCGGTTCGATGATCCGTTTCTTGCCGAGAAGCTGATTGCCGAAAAAGAGGGGGTCTTTCTCTGGATGCTGGAGGGATTGCGGCGGCTGATTGCCAATCACTACCACTTTACTATCAGCCAGAGAGCCAAGGACAATATCTCTTCCGCTGTTCGGGATGCCAACAACATTCTGGACTTCCTCGATTCTGAGGGTTATGTGGCATTCAAGGCCGATTATGAAGCCAGCACCAAAAATCTGTATGCTGCCTATAAGCGGTGGTGTGAGGATAACGCAGAAAACCCACTGTCCCCAAAGAGTTTCGCAAACCAGCTCAGCCAAAACGCAGAACGCTATCATTTGGAGCCGGTCAGCAATCTGCACATCGGCGGCGGAAAGCGGTGCCGGGGGTATATGGGCATTTATGTTCTGCTCTCGCCTATGGAGTTGTAAGGGAACTCAAAACCTTCTGTTCATGCGTTCATGTGTTCCGGATTAGGTGCAGTTTTTGGAACAGAGGAACGCACGAACGCAAAAATTCAAAGTTCATTTTTATATTGTTCAGCTCAGAGATTTCCTAAAATAGCCGCTTTCCGGTCAATGGTTGTGCAAACAGTGAAAAAGATTACCGTAAACAGAACACAAATCATCATTCGGTGATTTGCGGAACAGTGACGCTGGTATGCGGAAAGGCAGCTTTATTCACCGTTTCGGCGGCAAGCCCACCTAATCGTAAAGTCGATGGGGTGCTGTTGCAGACAGTTCTTCATGGACGCAATCCTGAGCAATTTTTTGAATGTTATCCGTGTTTACCGAACCGTGCAGCGAATATGCTTCACGGAAAACTGAGTTTACGAAAGAATGAGGTGTTTTCTATGAAATCCAATTTGAGAAATGAAATCAAGTCGTACATCGTGCGTTCCGGCTGCACGATGCAGGAGGTCGTTGACCAGCTTTCCGAGGATTACGGCTGGAGCGACAGCGTTTCCAACCTGTCCAACAAGCTCCAGCGGGAGTCTCTGCGGTATGTGGAGGCGGTTCAGCTTGCTTATGCTCTCGGCTATGACCTTGTATGGCAGAAGCGGAGGGACAAATGATGCCTGTCGTTCCTGCGGCCACTCTCTCTTGTCCCCATAGTAATACCACAGTATTGCTATGGACAGGCGGCGAAAACATTCGATTTTTCGCTGCCGCCGGATTGCCGGTGTTTCGCAAAACATCGGCTGTCCGGGCTGAACAACAGAAAACGATGCAGACGGTTTTCGGGTGGTTCAGCAGCGGTCATCGCAATGACCGCAATTTCCCCTCGGAGAGCCCCTCGGGAGAGCCCACGGCACTTTGCAGACCTCTGGGCTGAAAGTGTTATAGTGGGTTATTACACTTCCCGCAGGAAGTGCATCCCCATCCCCAGCCGTCTGCCACCAAGCGGAAAGGAGCTGATTTTTATGGCCAGAAACGATGGAATCGACCGTACAAGCGCCAGAAATGTGGATGTCCCGGACAAGGACATCGGCAACACCCAAAAGCACAATGAACGGGAAAAAGACAGCTACCGCAACCCGGATATTATCCCGGAACGTCTCAGCTATAACGTCCACTTCAAAAAGCCATCCGCCAGCTATACGGAACTGTTTGCCCAGATGGAATCCTCCGGCACAATCTCCACCCGTGGGCTGAAGCCGGATGCCATTCACTATGGAGAACTGATTTTCGATGTGAACTCCGCCTATTTCCACAATCACGGCGGCTATGAGTTTGCCAAGCAGTTTTACGCCGAAGCCTATCAAGCCGCCGTGAAGATTGTGGGGGGCGAACAGTATATCCTCTCTGCCGTCATGCACGCCGATGAGATCAACCGGGCCATGTCGGAAGCTCTGGGGCAGGATGTGTATCATTACCACCTTCATGTAGTGTATGTCCCAGTGGTGGAAAAGCAGATTCTTTGGTCGAAGCGGTGCAAGGATAAGGCTTTGGTGGGGACGGTCAAGGAGACCATTATGCAGGTCAGCCGCAGCAAAAAGTGGCTGTCCCAACTGGCACTGGACGAAGCCGGGAATCCCGTTTTGCAGAAAAATGGAAAGCCGGTTCTAAAGAAATCCTACTCCATTTTGCAGGATGATTTTTACCAGCACATGAGAGCTGCCGGATATACCGATGTGGAGCGTGGAGAGCGAGGCAGCACCGAGGAACATCTGACGGTGACCCAGTTTAAGGTGGCACAGGAGCAGCAGCGGCTGGAAGATGTGACCGCCCAAATCGCTCAGAAAGAACAAACGCTGGACAGCGCACAGGCTGCTGTTGAGAAAAAGCAGAAAGAGCTGCAATCCCTGCAAAAGCAAACCAAAGAACAGCGCACCGCTGCTTTGACTGTACAGGAAATCCGTTCTATGGGGAAAAAGACGATTACCGGCAATATCACTTTCACTCCATCTGAATGCGATATGCTCAAAGACTATGCGGTCAATGGGATTCTTGCCAAGGCAGAAAACAGCCGCTTGGAAGCAAAACTGCAAAGCGCACAAAAAAGTGCCGCTGTTTGGAAACAGCGATATGAATCGCTGAAAGAACAGGCACGGCCTTATCTGGAAGCTGTCAAGCTCGCACCCGAAAAGGTGCGGGCTTTTCTTAACGCCATTTTGACCCGGACACGGGACACAAAACAACATGACCAACCTGTCCGCCGCAAATCACAGGATATGGAACTTTAATAGAAAGGAATTTTTGCTTATGACCAATCTGACAACAAAACTCAATAAGCTGATGCTCGATGGTGCTCCTGCACAAGAATTGATCCATGCTTGTGTGGGAATCGACATAGAATCCTGCTTTGACCCGATTTTTGAGCCGCCGATCGACTTTCTGGAAGAATGCCGGAAACGGTGGGAAAACCGGATGAATCCGTTCACCGGTACGGTGGAGCGAAAAATCGGAAATACCTGGTATCTGCTGGAGACTGTATGTGACGGAAATGAGCCGCTTACCCACAAGGTAAAACGGCTCATTTTTTCGAATAAGGAGGCGCTTTGTTCATGACACAGACTCAAATTCATGCTACAATATCACCATGCACACCGATTCTGTCAGCTGACCCAACCGTAAAGGAGGACGCTATGTTGGATCAGCAGAAAATCACCATCCTGTATTGCCGCCTCAGCAATGAGGATGCGCTGGATGGAGAATCAAATTCGATACAGAATCAAAAAGAGTTTTTAACCCGGTATGCAGCCGAGCATGGCTACACCAACCTGAAAATTCTGGTGGATGACGGATATACGGGAACCAATTTTGACCGCCCTGGCGTACAGGAAGGCTTTGCACTGGTTAAGCAGGGACTCGTCGGTTGCTGGCTGGTCAAGGATCTCAGCAGGTTTGGCCGAGATTACCTGACCGTTGGGCAGTACACGGACATCATTTTCCCCAGCTACGATGTGCGCTTTATCGCCGTCAACGATGGTGTGGACAGTGAACGGGGCGACAGCGACGGCTTTGCCGCTATTCGCAATTTGTTCAACGAGTGGTATCCACGGGACACCAGCAAAAAAGTCCGGGTCGTATTCCGTCAGAAAGGCACCAGCGGAAAGCATCTGGGAAAACCGCCCTATGGCTATCGCACTGACCCAGCCGATAAAGACCATTGGATCATTGACGAGGATGCTGCCCCAGTAGTCAAGCGCATCTTTGACTTGGCCATTGACGGCAAGGGGCCGGAACAGATTGCCCGCATACTGGAGCAGGATAAGGTGTTGACGACCAAGGCGCTGTATGCCAAACAGTCGGAAAACCATCCTGACCCGAAAAAGCGGAAGAAAATGCCGGAACGCCCTTACCATTGGATTGGTCAATCGGTTGCGGGTATTCTGGAACGGATGGAGTACACCGGCTGTACCTGCAATTTCAAGACCTATTCCAAGTCCTACAAGTTGAAGAAGCGGATTCCCAATGCCATCGAAGATATGTGTATCTTCCCTGATACGCAGGAGGCAATCGTTTCGCAGGCTCAGTGGGACAGGGTGCAGGAGCTGCGAAAAAACAAACGCCGTCCCACAAAAGCGGAACGGCAGGGATTGTTCTCCGGGCTTCTGTTCTGTCCTGATTGTGGGAATAAGCTGCACTTTGCTACCTGCAAAAGCTTTGACGGCAAGCAAGACCACTATGTATGCTCCAGCTACAAAAGCGGTCGAGGCACCTGTTCTGCCCACTATATCCGGGAAGATGTACTGCGGGAACTGGTGTTGGAGCGCATTCGGGCGGTCAATGCCTATATCCGGCAGGACGTGGAAGGTTTTCAGGAAGAATGGCTGCAATGCCGCCGCTCCGATCAGGAACGCAACATCCGTGAAAATCGGAAGCGAGTGGAGCAGGCTAAGAAGCGGCTGGCTGACTTGGATGTTCTTCTGTCCCGACTCTATGAGGATTTTGTCTTGGGCGATCTGAGCAAGGAGCGGTACAAGAAAATGACCGCTGATTACGAGGCAGAACAGGAACGGTTAAAACTCGAAATTGAAGTGACGGAAGAATGGCTGGAAACGCAGGAAACCATGAGTGCAGATGTAGATGCCTTTGTTGCCCTGACCCAGAAGTATGTGGATGTTCCGGAATTGACGCCTACGATAGTCAATGAGTATATCAAGAAGATTGAGGTGTTTGCGCCGGACAAATCCAGCGGCAAGCGTGTACAGAAGGTAAAAATCTATTTTAACTTCGTGGATGATGTAGAGATTCCTGTGATTTCCGAGTCTGCTGTTGCGAAATCTACCCCTGGACGCAGAAAAACGGCGTGACCATTGTGGTCACACCGTTCTCTGCCCCTTGCAAAACTAAATAGTATCTTATCACTATTAAGCCTTGAAGTTCCAGGTTTTTTTATGGTTGCGGGGGATGAATTTGAACCACCGACCTCCGGGTTATGAGCTGCTACCGGCAGCTCAATCCTTTGATTTCAAGTGCTTTCCGACCCTTTTCGTTCCAGAAAACTGCCAAATCCCGGAGGTCGTATGCTGCCTGCTCCGCTGGGATTTTTCCCGTTCTGGGTCAAGTCATGGGTCAAAGTAGCAACACGTTATCAGAAATTCGTCACTATAAGACAAAACACCCCAACGGAGGCGCAAGGTCAAAAGAACAATGGCCTGCTGGTCATAAATTACATTCAAAACGACTGATTCATTGAAGCACACTCCAATAAACTCCTCGCTTTTTCATCAGTTCATCATATGTGCCGGACTCCACGATCCCCCGCTCCCCCACCACAAAGATGCGGTCGGCCCGGCGGATGGTGGAGGGACGGTGGGCGATCAGGAAGCAGGTGCGGCCCTCCAGCAGGCGGAGGGTGGCCTGCTGGAGCCGCTGCTCCGTGGTAGTATCTACACTGCTGGTGGCCTCGTCCAGGATGAGGATAGGCGCCCGGCTCACCAGGGCCCGGGCCATGGCCAAAAGCTGGTACTGCCCCTGGCTGAATTCCCCGGCTGCCCCCGACATGAGGGTTTGGTACCCCTGGGGCAGGCGCTGGATGAAACCGTGGGCATGGGCCAGTTTTGCCGCATGGACAACCTCCGCCTCCGTGGCCTCCGGGCGGGCATAGCGCAGATTGTCCAGCACCGTGCCGCGGAAAAAGACGGTCTCCTGGAGCACCACGGAGAAGCACCGGCTCAGTCCTTCCCGGCTGTACCGACCGAGGGGCACGCCGTCCAGCCGGATCTCCCCCGCCGTCGGCTCATAGGCCCGGATCAGCAGGTTGACCAGGGTGGTCTTGCCCGCGCCGGTCTCCCCCACAAATGCGGCCACCTCCCCTGCCCTGACGCGGAAGCTCACATGCTCCAGCACCGGCCTGTTCGGCTCATAGGAGAAGGACACATTCGCAAAGGACACCTCTCCCCGCACCGTCCGGGGTGAGACTGCACCCGGGACATCGGGGGGCAGCTCCGGCTCGTCCAAAATCTCAAAGAGCCGCTCGGCCCCAGCGACGGCCTGCTGGATGCTGGAAAAGAGGGCGGCAATGCTGTTCAGGGGCCGCCCCAACTGCCGGGAGTAGCCCAGGAAGCTGACCACCAGCCCAACGCTCACCGCGCCGCGGAGGGCCAGCACGCCCCCGGCGCAGGCGATCAGGGCAAATCCCAGGTTGTTGACCATGTTCACCAGCGGGCTGAGCAGGCCGGCGCAGATCTGCGCCTTCACCGATGTGGCGCACAGCGCCCCGTTCATCTGGTCAAAGCGTGCCAACAGCTCTTCCTGCTGGTGGTAGAGCTTCACCGTGCGGCTGTTGGAGAGGGACTCCTGCACCAGGCCGCTCAGGCGGCCCAGCTCATCGGCCTGCCGGCGGTAGAGCGTCCTGCTCCGCCGGGAGATCAGGCGGGTGCACAGGGCGATCACCGGCACAGTTGCCAGGGCCGTCAGGGTGAGCAGCGGGCTGAGGGCCGCCATGAAGGCGCGGGTGGGGCCCCGCCATGATGGCCAACGCCCCCGCCACCATCAGCAGGCTGGACAGGAGCTGAGTCACCGTCTCAGCCGCCACGGTGCTGACGTTGTCGGCATCGCTGACCAGGCGGTTCATGGTATCCCCATGGGGGTGGCGGTCAAAGTAGGACAGGGGCAGCCGCCCCAGCTTGGCAAAGCACTCCCTCCGGATGCGGGCCACCATCCGCTGGGAGAGGATCTCCATCCAGCGGCGTCGGCCCCAGTTGCCGAGCCACTGTGCCGCCGCGGCCCCTGCCAGAGTGGGCAGCAGCACTGACAGAGCGGCACGCTCCACGCCGCCCCAAGGCAGAAAGCAGTCCACCGCCCGTCCCAGCAGATAGGGTACCGCCAGGGCCGCCCCGGTGGAGAGCAGGGTAAGGCACACCACCAGCAGCAGCTCCCTGCCCCAGCGGGCGTAGAGGGCCAGGAGCCGCCGCACGGTGCCCCGCCCGTCCCTGGCCCCTGGCGTGGGGGCCGAAGCGCTGCTGGAGGCTCCGCCGCTGAGGAGGCAGCACAGGGCCGCCGGACGCTTCACCGTGTGCCATCTTCTCCCTCCTCTTCCGGGGCCTGAGAGGCCCAGATTTCCCGGTAGGTGGGGCAGGTGTCCAGCAGGCTCCGGTGAGTGCCCAGACCCACCTGCCGCCCCTCCTCCAGCACCAGGATCCGATCTGCCGTGCGGGCCGCGCGCACCTTCTGAGTGATGTGGAGCACCGCCTGCCCCGGCCGCCGCTCCAATCCATCCAGCACCCTCCGCTCAGTGGCCGGGTCCAGGGCGCTGGTACAGTCATCCAGCACCAGCACCGCGCCTCCCCGCACTAGGGCCCGGGCCAGAGAGAGCCGCTGCCGCTGTCCCCCGGAGAGGTTGACGCCCCCCTGAACTAGCACGGCCTCCAGGCCGCCGGCCTCCGCCACGAAGTCGGCGGCCTGAGCAGTCTCCAGGGCGGCACAGAGCTGTGCCTCCCCCGCGCCCCGGTCACCCATGGACAGATTTTCCCGGATGGTGCCGGAAAAGAGGGCGCTCCGCTGGGCGGCCACCACCACCTGCCGCCGCACCTGCCCCAGGGGAAGGCGGCTCATGGGCCGCCCGCCCAGGTACAGCTCTCCCTTCTGGGGCTCATAGAGCCGGGCGCACAGCCAGGCCAGGGTGGTCTTGCCCGCGCCGGTGGGACCCACCACCGCCAGCCGCTCCCCCCGCCGCAGTGTGAAGGAGATGTCCTGCAGGGCGGGCACGCCGCTTCCCCCGGGGTAGGCGAAGGTCACATGGCGCAGCTCCAGCACCGGCTCCTCCACGCCTGCCTCCTCCGGCCCCTCCAGGGTTCCCTCCTCCGGGAGAGCCAGCACCTCCTCCACCCGCCGGACGGAGGTTCTGGCCCGGATGAGCAGCTTGAACACGTCAATGAGAGTCATCAGGGAGGTGAGCATCTGGGTCATATAGGTGACGAGGGCGGACACCGTGCCCGCCTCTGCCCCGCCGCGCCCCGCCGCCCACAGCACCGCCGCGATGCCCAGGTTGACAGTGAGGGTGACCAGGGGGGCGAACCAGGCCGACAGGAGCTGAAGCCGGATGCCGGACTCCTCCAGCTCTCCGTTGGACGCCTGAAAGCGGCGGTTTTCCCACTCCTCCCGCCCCAGGGCCCGGATGAGGCGGATGCCGCGCAGAAATTCCTCCACGGTGGTGTTGACCCGGTCCATGGCCTCCCGCACCCGGCGGAAGCGCCGGCCGCTCTCCGCCAGATAGGCCGTGATGAGAGCCGTCACCCCCAGCACCACCGTCAGCACAATCCAGCTCAGCCCCATGTCCAGCCCCATGGCATAGACCACGCTGCCCACGCACAGGGCGGGGGCCTTGACACCAATGCGCAGGGCGGAGTTCACCGATCTGGAGAGCTGGTCACAGTCGCTGGACATCCGCGTGACCAGGGCGCCGCTCCCGAGCTGATCCACGCCCCCCTCGGTCAGGCGGAGGCATTTGGCAAACAGCGTCCGGCGGAGCTCGGCCCCAAACCGCTGGGAGGCCGTGCCGGAGCAGAAGTTGCGCACCAGCACGCACAGGATGCCCGCCAGGGCCGCCACCGCCATCCAGCCCCCCAGCTCCAGGACGCGGCCCAGTTCCCCCGTGCGCACCCCCTCGTCGATCATCCGCGCCATCAGGGTAGGCAGCAGCAGTTCACAGTTGGCCTCCAGCAGGACAAACAGGAGGGCCGTCAGACAGTACCAGCGATAGCGCCTGAGGCAGCGCCAGACGAGGGACACACCCCTCCCCCCTTTCCGGCCGCCAGGCGGGCGGCCTCGTCCATCAGGGCCCGGACGGTGTCAAATGGCCGGGCGGCCTCCAGGCTCTCCAGCCGCTCCCTCCGCAGGGTGAGCACCGGCACCCCCGCCCCGGCCGCCGCCCGCAGCAGCTCCAGATTCTCCCGGTTGTAGGGGCCGATGGCGGCCCCGCTGTCCACCACACAGGCGGACGAACAGGCCGCCGCCACCGCGGCGCGCAGGGTGTCCGGCGCGGGAGGGGAAAAGCTCTCCGCCTCATACCGGCGGGCGGCCAGGGTCTCCGCCACCGCCCAGTCCACGTCACACCGCTGGAGAATCCCGGTGGCAAAGGGGAGCCCCCTCTTTTGCAGGGCCCGGAAGCAGGGGGCCCCTCTGCCTTCTCCGGGCACCACGAATACCCGCGGCTCCCCTGCCGCGCCGCACAGCTCCACGCTGCCCAGCAGCAGGTTGAAGCTGCCGTCGTGGATATCGTAGAGCTGGCGGATGGTGTCGTCATCCAGTACGTCCTCCGGCGCGCCGCAGCGGAAGATGGCGTTATCCTTTACCAGCACCACCACGTCGGCCAGCTTGGTGGCCAGATCCACCTCGTGGAGGGAGAGCACCACGGACAGCCCCCGGCTGGCGGTCATCTCCCGGAGGATGTCCAGCAGCTCGATCTTGTGGCGGATGTCCAGATAGCTGGTGGGCTCGTCCAGGACGATCACCTCCGGCTGCTGGCACAGGGCCCGGGCCAGCAGCACCCGCTGCTTCTGGCCGTCGCTGAGTTCGGTAAACCGCTGCTCCCGCAGCTCCAGAGCGTTGACCCGGGCCATGGAGTCCTCCACGATGCGCTGATCCTCCCTGGAGAGCTTTCCGAAGTGGTTGGTGTAGGGGTAGCGCCCGGCGGCCACCACCTCCCAGCAGGTCATGAGCTCCGGCTCGATGCGGTCGGTGAGCACCACCGACACGTGGCGGGCCAGCTCCTTGTCGCTCATGCCGTCCAAATCCCGGCCGCCGATGGCCACCACGCCGCCCAGCTTTGTCAGATGGCGGGTGATGCTGCGCAGGATGGTGGATTTGCCGGAGCCATTGGGGCCGATCAGGCAGAGAATGCCCCCCTGCCAGATGCCGATATCGATGTCCTCGATGAGGGGCCGGCGATGGTAGCCCACCGACAGCTTCTGGGTCTCAAAATACATCAGCCATTCCTCCTGCGCTTGATCATCAGCCAGATCACCACGGGGGCGCCCAGCACCGAGGTGACGGTGCTGATGGTGAGCTCCGTGGGGGAAAAGGCCGTGCGGGCGATGAGGTCGCAGGCCAGGCAGAACACGCTTCCCGTGAGGAAGGTGGCCGGTATGAGCACCATGGGCCGGGAGGTGCGGAAGATCAGGCGGGTGATGTGGGGCACGGCGATGCCCACAAAGGAGATGGGGCCGGCAAAGGCGGTGACGCAGGCCGACAGGATGCTGGACAGGAGGATCAGGGCCACACGGAAGCCCTTGACGTTGACCCCCATGCTCTTGGCGTAGTTCTCACCCAGCAGATAGGCCCCCAGGGGCTTGGACAGGAAAAACACCAGCACCACCGTGGGGATGGTGATCAGGGCGGAGGCCCCCAGGGTGGCCCAGGTCATGCCGGAGAAGCTGCCCATCGTCCAGATGGTGAAATTCTGGAGCTGGCTACTCTCGGCGAAGGTGATCATGAAGTCGGTGCCCGCGTCGCAGATGTAGCCGATCATCATGCCGATGACCAGCAGCATGGCTAGGTTCTGCACCCGGCTGGACACGGCCAGCACCAGAGCCATGGCCGCCAGTGCCCCGGCGAAGGCCGCCAGGAAGATGACGTAGGGGGAGAAGCCCCCCGTCACAATGGGGGTGGCCGCCAGGAGGAAGAAGCCCACAAACAGGCGGGAGCCGGAGGAGATGCCCAGCACAAAGGGGCCGGCGATGGGGTTTTTGAAAAAGGTCTGGAGCAGGAAGCCCGCGATGGACAGCGCCCCGCCCAGCAGGGCAGCCCCCAGCAGGCGGGACAGGCGGATTTTCCAGAGGATATTGCCCTCCGTGGTGCCGTCGTTGCCCCAGCGGAGGAGGGTGAGCATGCGCTCCAGGCTCAGATGCACCGAGCCGGTATTGATGTTCCAGTAAAACAGGGCGGCCATCAGTATTGCCAGCACAACAAATCCCACGGCGTTTCTTGTGTGTTGTCTCATAGGCCTCTCTCCTTTTCCGCGCGTTCCCCTGCCGGGCTCCGCGGCTTATTCGGCGGGCAGCTTATAGAAGTAGTGGAGCTGATCCGCGTCCTCGGGGTGGTAGATAATGGTGGCAATGTCCTCGATCATGGTGGCCACGTCGTCGGCAGACTGCCAGTAGTTCTTCTGGATGCCCCAGACGTTGCCCTCCTGGATGGCCTTCATATCCGCCAGATAGTCCCCGTTGGCCAGAATGTCTGCCACGGTGGACACGCTGACGTCGCTGGTGTTGTCATAGATCAAGATCTCGGCGTCCACCGCCCCCTGATAGAACTCCTCCACTGTCATCTTGGTGTTGCCGCCCTGGCCGGGCTCCAGCTCCGCAAAGGGATAGGTGCCGCCGGCCAGCTCCAGCATCTTATTGACATAGTCGCCGCCATTGCGCACGTAGACGGTACCCTTGAAGATATAGGTCTGGAGGATGGTGGGGTGCTCACTCTCCCCGGCCACGCTCTCGGCCACGGCATTCACCCGCTGCACCTCTTCGTCGAAGTAGGCGTCGGCCTCCTCCTCCATGTCCAGCAGGGCGCCCACCAGCTTGACCCACTCCACGCGGCCCAGGGGGTGGTTCTCCAGGTGCTGGCTGTCGGCGATGCAGGGGATGCCCAGCTCGTCCAGCTTGGCCAGCACCTCGTCGCTGCCGTGCATGGTGTTGGCGGAGATCAGGATGATCTGGGGCGCGGCGGCGCTGATGAGCTCATAGTCGGGGGCGGAGTTCTTGCCCACATAGGTGGTGGTGCCGTCCTCAATCTGCTGGGCAACCTGCTCGATATGCCATTTATCCTTGTCGGTGGTCACCAGACTCACCTTGTCCAGCGCCCCGATGGCGTGAAACAGGGTGGCGTGGGTGGTGGAGAAGCAACCCAGCTTGGTCAGCGGGGCCTGGAGAACGGTCATGTCCCCCGTGTCGTCCGGCGCCTCTCCCCCCTCGGGCACCCACAGGAACTTCTGTCCCGCGCCGTCGGTGATGATCTTACAGCCGTTGGCACAGTAGTCCACCGCGAAGTTGTTGGCATACTGGAGCTCCATGCTGCGCACCACGGTCAGGTCGTTCTTGTCTGCCGCAGCGGTCTCCACCACGGGGGACGGGCTGGGACTCTCCGGCACAGTCTGCTGGCCGCAGCCCGCCGCTGTGAGCAGCAGGGCGGCGGTCAGGCACAGCCCGGCCGCCCGATTCAGATGGTGTATCATTGCGATTCCTCCTTGTCATCTGGTTCTTCTCTATCTGGAAACGCGGTTTTCAACGTATTCCACCACTCCAATTTCCCCTCCAGCCGGCAGGCGTGCTCCAGCATCCTCCGGTGCATCTGGCAGTCCAGGGGGGAGGGCCCGGCCCGCCGGGCGGCAGGACAGCCCCCGCCGCACCGGCCGAAGGCGGGACAGCGGGCGCATTCCTCCGGCGGTTCCAGCCCGGGGCAGGGACTCTGCGGCAGGGCCGTCCCCGCGCCCAGCGTCCCCAGGAGGCACCCCTCCGCCCCGGCCAGGGCGGAGCAGGGCCACAGACGGCCGTCCGGCGTCACCGCCAGGGAGCGCCCGGTCTGGGCGTTGCAGTAGCAGTCCCGTCTGCAGCCCGTGCGCAGCAGCAGGCGCAGGCGCTCCAGCTCCTTGAGCCGCACCGGGCGGCC
>OAVM01000214.1_pt1 | contig 32798 bp, 40 predicted proteins | sample 1476421 | NCBI WGS metagenome assembly OAVM01 (sample SAMEA2580099, study PRJEB22360) | human gut metagenome | biome: human gut; feature: human-associated habitat; material: faeces | place: Denmark | collected 2008/2010
CAGGCATTGTCGGCGCCCGGGCGCGGAACGCCGCCCACCGCCGCAAACACGCCTGTGAGTTGGCGGGGCTGACCACCATGCCCGTCATTGTCCGCAACATCGACCGGGACGCTGCCACCATCATCATGGTGGACAGCAACCTCCAGCGCGAGAACATTCTCCCCTCTGAACGCGCCAAAGCCTACAAGATGAAGATGGAGGCCATCAAGCGGCAGGGCGCACGGACGGATCTGACTTCGCCGAAAATTTCGGCGAAGTTCCGCAGCGATGATGAAGTTGGTCAGGATGCCGGTGTGAGCGGCGACACCATCCGCAACTACATCGCCCTGACGCAGTTAGTCCCGGAGCTTCAGCAGATGGTGGACGAGAAGAAGATTGCCCTCAGTCCCGCTTATCAGATCGCGGCGCTGACACCCAAGGAGCAGGGCTTGCTTTTGGAAACCATCGACAGCGAACAGGCCACCCCCTCGCTCTCGCAGGCACAGCGGATGAAAAAGCTCAGTCAGAGCGGCGAACTGAACGAGGACACCATGCTCTCCATTATGATGGAGCAGAAGAAACCGGAGAAGAACGACATCACGCTCTCCGGTGAAAAGCTCCGCAAATACTTCCCGCGTTCCTATACCCCGTTCCAGATTGAGAACACCATCTTCAAATTACTGGACGCATGGCAGAAAAAGCGCCAGCGCGGCCAAAGCCGTTGAGCGGACAAGCAGTTTGTTTGTCCGCTATTTTCATGCCAAAAGGAGGACGCCATGTATATCAACACGTTCAAATACACCCCCAAGGATGTGAGCTGCCAGCTCTGTACCGAGTATGTGAAAAAGCTGGGCTGTACCGCCCTGCGATGCCCGTGGCTGGCCGAGCGTATCGAGGCCGGTGTGGTCGGCTACCGCGAGGCTGTCATGGAAACATTCCCCCGCGACCGCCGCCTGTCCTCGCGCCTGAACCTGCTGATCAAGCATTATCCCGGTAGCCTTTGGAGCAACGAGCAGCATGAGCGCCGAATGCAGTATCAGTGCGCCGTGCAGGGCTACCGCCGCCGCAGGGATACCAACGCCTATTATGCGGCCATGTACCTGCTGACCTCTAATGACGACATTTACCGCCGCACGGCAAATTGCTTCTGCAAGGACGGGATTGAGTTCGGTTATGCGGTGTTGAAAAACACTTCGCCGCACAACTACGCACTGTTCATGGCGGCGCGCGACCTCTGCGACAAGACGGAGGCCGTCACGATGGCGGACTTAGCAGAACCGGAGGTGATCGACCCGGAGGCGCTGCGCCTGATCGTCAACGCCACTCTGATCGCCCGTTACGGGCTTGCCGCCTTTCAGATCAGAGCGCGAGGTGCCGAATATGAACGCTGATGATTTTGTCGGCGGGCACAGCATCCTTGCGCTGGAGCGCTTTATGGACGAAACCCGCCACATGATTATTTTTGATGTCCTGTCGTGGAAATCCCCTGTGGGTGAAAAGGGCGAACGGCTGCGGCTGTTTCTCTCCGACGTGGGATATGCCAAGGCGCAGGCATCCGAGAAACGCGGAGAAATCAAAATCCGCAAACACGCCGCCGTCATTGAGGGGCATATCCTTCCTGACCGGAAAAAGCGGCATCACTAAAGTGATTGGAGGAATTACTATGAGCAGAGTAACTGAGCTGGAAAAAGCGCTGACCACGCTGTTCTGCAAGGGTACGGAGGTCGGCTACACGGAAACGGAGATCGACGAGTTTCTGGAAAACATCGACTATCACGCCCTGCTGCAAGCCGTTTGGAACAAGGCTGAAACGGTCTATGCCTACCGTGCAGACGGCAAGAATGCGCTGAGCTTGGATTATCGAAGTGCGGAGCTGTTCAAGCAGCGAGCGACGCTTCTCTATGAGGACGTAGGCGACAGCTATATCGGCGCGGTGTTTGCTGCCCGGTCGATGGAGCTGTGGCTGCTGGAGGATATGGGCTTTGCCGTCGTTGCCAAATTCAGCGTGAACGCAGGAGAAGGCGAATACGTCACCGAGTACCGCGTCTACAAGGGCAGCGATTGGGCGGATAGCGAGATTTCTCTGGATTTGGAGGACTTGGTGGCTGAGCTTGCCGCCCTGTGCGATCCCTACTACGAACACGAGCAGCCCATCTATGAGCTGTGATGTGGGAAAGGAGTGAAAACGGAGCGGCTTCCCCATGCGGGAAACCATTCAGAACGCAAACGGCAAGCAGTTTCACGCCGTCAGCCTGTCCGGTGGCAAGGACAGTACCGCCATGCTGCTTTTGATGATCGAACGGGATATGCCCATCAATATGGTGCTGTCAGCGGACACCGGCATGGAGTTCCCGGAAATGTACGAACACCTTGCCAAACTGGACGAGCATCTTTTCCGGGAGCGCGGCATCCATATCACCACGCTGCGGCATCCCAAGGGCTTTGAATACCTGATGTTCGACGAACCCAAGCAGAAGCCCCGCAGTCTGGAAAACCGCGCAAAGCTGGGCATCCCGCCCTACGGCAACGGCTGGCCGGGTATCCGCGTCCGCTGGTGTACCGGGCAGCTCAAAACGCACCTCATCACCAAGGAGGTCAACCGGCTCAAAGGCGAGCTGGGCGCAATCCACTACGTCGGCATCGCCGCCGATGAAGCGTGGCGCTGCAAGGACGAGCGGTATCCCCTCGTGGAGTGGGGCATTACGGAGGCGCAGGCGCTCCAAGCCTGTTACGACCGTGGCTTTGACTTCGGCGGGCTGTATGAGATTTACCACCGTGCGTCCTGCTGGTGCTGCCCGTTCCAGCGTATCGTACACCAGCCGTTCAAGGGTATCGACGAGCTGCGGAAGCTGCGAAAGCATCACCCGGAGCTGTGGGAAAAGCTGCTGGAGCTGGATCGCCGTGCGCTGGCGCAGTTCGGCACCGGCCCGCTGGGACAGTTCAAGCAGAACTGGAGCGTAAAGCGGCTGGATACGCGGTTTGCCGAGGAGGACGGCCAAACAGGTTGACTGCCCTGCGGAAAGGATTGAAGCAATATGGCTGTATTTCGCGTTGAACGGACGCGGGATTACCCGCGCACCGACAGCCGCTATCTGACTGACGATATGGAGGGCAGCGTCCCCGGTCTTGTCTCCGCCGCTGCCGCTGTCTGCGGCATGGAGAAGCCGCCGACCATCTGCGCCAAGCAGGTGTGCAGCAGCCAAAAAGTCACCGATCACCACGCTATCGTCCCAACCATCAGCGCGGAAAAGGTAGATATGGCCTCTCTGCCGCTGGGCGAACGCGAGGTGCTGAAGCTGGCGGCGAAAGGCTTGCTTCGTGCCGTGGATGAACCCCACCGCTATGCAGAAACGGTCATTACGGTGGACAGTGCCGGTCAGAGCTTCACCGCCAAGGGCAAAACCGTTCTTACTCCCGGCTGGAAGCGCTATGAGCAGGAGCAGGTAGAGGCAGCGCCTGCGCTGCCGGTGGTAACGGAGAATCAGACGCTTTCCGTATCTGCCGCATCGGTCAAGACCGGAAAAACCACGCCGCCCAAGCACTTCACCGAGGATACGCTGCTGGCTGCAATGGAGAACGCGGGCAAGGAGGATATGCCTGATGATGCCGAGCGCAAGGGCATTGGCACCCCGGCGACCCGTTCCGGTATCATTGAAAAGCTGGTGTCCTCCGGTTTTGTGGAGCGCAGAAAGTCCAAGAAGATCACAAATCTGCTGCCCACCTCCACCGGCACGGCGCTCATCACCGTCCTGCCCGAACAGCTCCAGTCGCCGCAGCTCACCGCCGAATGGGAACACCGCCTGAAAGAGATCGAGCGCGGCGAAATCGCCCCGGACAGCTTCATGGACGGGATCGCTGCCATGCTGAATGAGCTGGTGCAGACCTACAAGCCCATCCCCGGTGCGGAAGTTCTGTTCCCCTCCGGGCGCGAGGCAGTCGGCAAGTGTCCCCGCTGCGGAGCCGAGGTAACGGAATCGCAGAAGGGCTTTTTCTGTGAGAATCGCGCCTGTTCCTTTGTCCTCTGGAAAAACAGCCGTTTTTTCACCGCCAAGAAAAAGGTGCTGACGAAATCTCTTGCCGCTGCGCTTTTGAAAAATGGCTGCGCCCCGCTGAAAGGCTGCTACTCGGAAAAGACTGGGAAAACCTATGATGCCGTTGTTCTTCTGGAGGACGATGGGCAGCGCACGGGCTATAAGCTGGTGTTCGACAATGGCTGATGCGCCGCGTATGGATCACAAGCAACTCCGCCGCTCCAAGAAGCTCATTCGGAAGCTCTGCTGTAACTACGATCACGGCAACTGCCTCGCGCTGGATGATGGAGAGCCTTGCGTCTGCGTACAGGGTATTTCCTACTCGCTGCTGTGCAACTGGTTCCGAAACGCGGTGCTTCCCGCCGACCATGAGCTGCTGGCCGACGTGATGCGGGAAAGGCCGGGAAAGTGCTGCGCCGTTTGCGGCAAGCCGGTCTATTCTTCCTCCAACCGCGCCAAGTATTGTCCTGCCTGCGCCAAGCAGGAGCGGAGAAAGCAGGACGCCAAACGGAAGCGTGAACAATACTGGAACCTCCGCAGATAGAGGGCGTAAAAGCCCCGTGCCGCAAGGCTTTTTCCATGCGGAATCCCAAGGGGCTGAGACATTCTATCCGCAAGCCCGGAAACAACGTCTATCTGCGGAGAATTGCCCCTGTGCAGGATGTGTTTTCTTCTGCGCAGGGGCGCTATTTTTTCTGAAAGGAGATTATCATGGCTGAAAAGCAAACCAACAAAGACCGGATGCGGGAGATCGTTGACAGCATCGAAAACGGCATCAAGGAGCTGTTTGAGAGCGATAAGTACCGGCAGTATCCCCGTTTATAAGCACTCGGCATCCTACGCCAGAGAGCATGACGAGCTTGCGGCCTACCGCGCTTCCAATCAGGCGAACACGGCCTGCAAGGAAGCGATCGAAGCCGCCATCCGTGACCACTACCGGGATAACCGGCTGGATGCAGCGGCGGTCGATCAGGTGGTGCAGCAGTTCGGCTATGACCGCGCATTTTATATCCTCGCCATCACCGTCTGTCAAGCGGACTGGGACAGGCGCTATTCTCCCGACAACAGGGCTTGGGCCAACGCCATGTCCATTCCCGCTAACCCTGACGCATGGGGTACTGACCGCAACTGCTATCTGGCCGTCAGCAGCCATCCCGGTTTGGTCGATCTGTTTCTCAGCCAGACCCGCAAAGCCTACGCGCAGGAGCGGCAGAAAACCTCTGTCCGGGACAAGCTGAAAAAGCCGCCTGAAACAACTTCGCCGAAAATTTCGGCGAAGTCCAAAGCCCCGGAGCGTTGAGCGATGGCAAAACGCAAGCGGGATATTCAGCTCAAATTCCGCGTCACGCCGCAGGAGCGGGAAATGATTGAAACGAAGATGGCGCAGTTCGGCACCACCAACATGGCGGCGTATCTCCGCAAGATGGCGATTGACGGATATGTGGTGAAGCTCGACCTTCCGGAGCTGCGGGAGCTGGTGTCTCTTCTTCGGTATTCCAGCAACAACCTCAACCAGCTCACCCGCCGCGCCCACGAAACAGGCCGTATCTACGAAACCGATCTGGAGGACATTCAGCAAAGTCAGGAACGGATATGGACGGCGGTAGAGAAAATCGTTTCCTCGCTGGCGGCGCTGAAATAAGTCACAGGGGCGGCGGAATAACCGCCGCCCCTGTTCGCACAAAAGCCCCGCATTGTTGCAAAGCGCGTGCTGTCATGGTATTCTGATATTAGAAAAGCATAACGTCTTTGAAAAGGAGGCCGTCAAATGTCTATTCTGAAAATTATCCTTGTGCCGCTATCGCTTATCCTGTCCCTGTTCGTCTGGCTGTGCGCGGGGCTGCTGTCCTGCTCTGGCTTCGTGTTCAAGCTGGCAAGCGGACTGCTCTCCCTGCTGGCTTTCGCCGTGATGATTACCTACTCTGTAAAAAACGGCATTATCCTCCTTGTGCTGGCGTTTCTGATCAGCCCGATGGGACTTCCGCTGCTGGCGGTGCAGGGACTTGGCAAGCTGCAAGACGTGAACGCTGCCATGAAAAACTTCATCCATAGTTAAAGCGCAAGCCGGGGCGAACGCCTCGGCTTGTTTTCTCATAAATCTCGTTTTTGATTTTACTCAAAGAGATTGTAAAAACTATCTCTCTGTGCTATAATGTCTACGAACGTTAGAGAGGTGAGCATTATGAAGCACTATGAGAAGCTGCTGGAATTAGGCTGCTTCAGCAAAAACGATCTGGAGCAGATCACTGGCAGCGAAGCGGCGGCAAAGTGGCTTTGCCGTGAGTATCAAAAGAAAGGCTACATTGAGCGCGTAAAGCGGGATTTGTATGTTGCTATCAGTCTGGAAACTCAACAGCCCATTGCCAACCGCTATGTGATTGCCTCTCACATCAGTAACGATGCCGCTGTATCGTATCACAGCGCTTTCGAGTTTTACGGTTACAGCAATCAGGTCTTTTACGAAACGCAAGTGACCAGCGAGAGCCGGTTCCGGGATTTTGAATACGACGGCGTGACATACCGGCGGATTGCCCCGCGCATTACTGGCGGTATCACCGAGATAAACGGCATCCGTGTCACAACGCTGGAGCGGACGGTGATTGATTCCATCAATCTGTTTGAGAAAATCGGTGGGCTGGAAGAACTTTTGCGCTGCCTTGCGCTGATCCCCACGCTGGATGAAGCAGCGCTTTCGGCCTGCCTCGCGGAGTATGAAAGCGGCTTCCTCTATCAAAAAACGGGCTATATCCTGTCCGCCTTTGCAGCCAGTCTCGGCCTCTCTGATAGTTTTTTCGCCATGTGCAAATCGCACCTCCCGAAAGGAAAATCCTATTTATCAAGCGAGAGCCAAGGCTTCATCTGGCACGAGGACTGGAAGCTGTATGCACCGAAAAATCTGATGCACATGATAGATAAAGGGGTAACAGACTATGATGCAATTTGACAGAATGGCTTTGGGCAAGAAAGCCCGTGAATTGGGCTTCGTCCGTGATACCTTTGAAAAGGTCTGCCGTCTGGCCGATGTGCTGGATTCTATTCAAAAGGATGCACTGCTTTCCAATGCGCTGGCGCTGAAAGGCGGAACGGCCATTAACCTGACTATCTTCAATTTACCCCGGCTGTCTGTTGACATTGACATGGACTTTTCTGAAAATCTTCCCCGTGAAGAAATGCTTGCAATACGGAAGCAGATCACGGAACGGATCAGTAAATACATGGCCGCCGCAGGGTATCATCTGAGCCAGAAATCTAAAACGTATCATGCGCTGGACTCCTTTGTTTATGAGTACCAAAATGCCGGTGGGATGAAAGACAACCTCAAAATCGAGATCAATTATATGCTTCGCTGCCATGTGTTAGCGCCGGTGCGCAGGACAGTCAATCTGCCTTGGCTGGAACAGGAGCTTACTGTTTTGAGCGTCGATCCGCTGGAAATCTACGGTTCAAAGATCGTTGCACTTCTTAACCGCGCAGCTCCCCGCGACCTCTATGACATACATACAATGATGGAGTATGGATTGTTTGACGAATCGCAGGAACCCATGCTGAAAAAGTGTGTCATGTTTTATAGCGCCATTGGCTCCGACAGCGTTCCAGACCGATTCCATTTCGAGCAGATCGCCTCGGTGTCCCAGCAGCGTGTCAAAACCGACCTTATCCCGGTACTGCGCCGTGGCACTTGGTTTGATGCGCAGCAGGCGCATGAACAGGTCATCGCCTATCTGGAAAAACTGCTGACGCCGGACGAACGGGAGCTTTCCTTCTGGACTTCGTTCGGCAAGCAGGAATATCGCCCGGAGCTGCTTTTTCAAGACGCAGATATTCTCTCTCGTATCGGGCAGCATCCGATGGCGCTCTGGAAATGCAGCGATAAGCAGAATAAGCCCGCAGCAGAAACGGACTGAGGCCAGTATGAAGAAGCACGGACATTACTGTAAAATCTGCGGCGAATATAAGTCAAATGAGAAATTTTCCGGCAAAGGCCATGCCGCCCACATCTGCAAAGCCTGTTCTGCTCTGCCACCGGAAAAGAAAGCTGAGATGCTGGCAATCAACCGGCTGCTGAATCTTCCGTGGCAGCTTTCCAAAGAACAAAAAGGTTGGCTAAAGCGCAGGACGCATGATCGCCGCACCGAGGTCAAAGCACTTGCCCAGCAGCAATATGAAGTGCGTTTTGGGTACACGCACACTTGTGATGTGCTGGATGATGCAGAAGAAATAGAATAGTGCAAAGAGGTCTGCTTCGGCAGGCCGTTTTGCTTTTTAAGGAGGTGTCCGACATGGCAACCACACGCCTGATGCCTCTCCACACCGGCAAAGGTCGCACGGTGGGACAGGCCATCAGCGCTATCATCGACTACACCGAAAATCCGCAAAAGACAGACGGCGGCAGGCTGATAACAAGCTGGCAGTGCGACAGCAGGATCGCCGATGCCGAGTTTCTTTTCACCAAGAATCAGTACATCCAAAAGACCGGCAGAGTGCGCGGCGAGGACGATGTGATCGCCTACCATCTGCGGCAGTCCTTTGTCCCCGGTGAAATCACACCGGAGGACGCGAACCGTTTGGGCTGTGAGCTGGCCAAGCGCTTCACCAAAGGCAATCACGCCTACATTGTCTGCACCCATATCGACAAAGCTCACATTCACAATCATGTGATTTGGAACTCCACCGCGCTCAGCCAAACCCGAAAATTCCGAAACTTTTGGGGCAGCAGCCGCGCCGTGCGGCGGCTCAACGATACCATCTGCATCGAGAATGGCTACTCCATCGTGGAGAATCCAAAGCGCCACGGCAAGAGCTACAACAAGTGGCTGGGCGACAAAAAGAAGCCCTCCCACCGGGAGCGAATCTGTGCGGCCATTGACGATGCGCTGGTACAAAAGCCCGACAGCTTTGATGCGCTGCTGGAGCTGCTGTGGCAGGCCGGCTATGAGGTCAAGGGCAAGAAAGACCCGTCCCTGCTGGGCGGCGAACAGAAAAAGTCCATTCGCATGGATACGCCGAGCTGCTGGCGGAGAAGAAAGCGGCCTACGCCGACTATCGAAAAGCCCGTGAGGAAATGAAAGAGCTGCTGACGGCCAAGGCCAATATCGACCGTATTCTGGAGCTGGACAAGGAGCAGGAGGAAGCGAATGAACGACGGGAAAAAGAGGCGGAGCAGCGCTGAGCTGCCTGCCAACAAGCGATTTGCAAAATCGCGCAGCCGATGGATTTATCCATCGTTTCAGAACACAAGTTTTGTGTTCTGCGGGGATTGGGGCAGCGCCCCAACAAGCATGAAACAGGCGGGTTCCGTGTAAACGGAATCCGCTTGTTTTCGCAAAGTGGGTACCGCTTTGCATTGCTTGCCAGTATTATCCCGAATCTGGACTCGTAAAAACATGAACGGGCTATTTTCTTGAATTTCGTCCAGGCGTGTGTTATTATAAAATCAGTAAGTTACAACTAACTGATTGGAGTGAGGACAATGGGAAATGCCAGTTTCAATCAAGACTGGTACGGTATGCAGGCCAAAGTTCTGGTGCAAAGTGATGATCGTGTAGTCGTAGATTATGGCTGCAAAGGCCGGGGAATTGTAAAAAACTATAATCTGTTTGAGGGAATACAGCTTTGTTTCCTCGATTTTGAATCAGATGAGTCTATGGAAACACAAAAGTTTAATCCAGATATTATTCAGATCACGCACTGCCAGACCGGCCGGTATGAATGTGAATTTGCTAACCACACTGTATCGTATTTGCCAGAAGGCTATTTTAGCGTTGCGGCAACAGAGCATTTGCCGGTTTCTTTTTCTTTCCCTTTGGGAAAATATTACGGCGTCAGCCTCGTCATTAACCGTCAGGCGCTTTCAGATGGAACACGCCGGATGATGCAGACAATCCCTATTGACCTTGATAAAATAGGAACAACGCTGGGACTTGAAACACGGTGGTATGTCAGTGATACCCCAGCGCAGTTGAAGCATCTGTTTTCAGAAGTATATTCTGCCGCTGAGACGGAGCCAATCGGCTATTTCAAAATTAAGGCTATTGAACTCCTGTACCACATGGATCAGCTAACGCAGATTAACGGGTGCGACTTGAAGTATTTTGATAAGAAACAAATACAGTCTACAAAAGCAATCCGGGAATATCTTGTTTCTCACTTGGACGAAAAAGTGTCTTTGGAGCAGATGGCAAAAGAAGCGCATTTGAACCTCTCTGTTTTTCATTTGGTTTTTTCTCATATCTACGGAGACACACCCTATGCGTATCTCAAAAAATACAAAATGAATTTAGCAGCCCAGTGGCTCTCGGAAGATAAAATGAAAATCGGGGATATAGCTTTAGAACTCGGATATAGCAATGCCAGCAAATTTGCTAAAGCGTTTCAATCTGTGTATGGGATGTTACCAAAGGACTATCGAAAAAATAAATAGGAAGAACGGGCTATTTTCTGCATCATCTCAAAGGAATGGAGCGGAAAAAATTGAGGGACTGTGTATAATGGGTTGATGTAGTTAGCTTTATCTAACCACATCAACCCATTTTTAGGAGGTGGTGATTTGTGCTTGTTATAGACACACGAATAAAGTTGTTGTTATTCATTCTTATCAACTTTATGGTGTTCGGCTTGAAGGATTTCATTCTTGGCAGCGTGTGTTTTTTCTTTATCTGTATCCTTTCGTGCCTGATGGGGCAGAAAAAGATTGTATTGAAATACCTTGTCTTTTATGTGGTGATCGCGGCTATACAGCAGCTTTGTATCTACCTCCCCCAGGCCATCGAAACTATTTTGTCGATCTTCACATTGTTTATCCGGGTGATGATACCCGTGGTACTCTTTGCCTCAACCTTTATCGCTACAACGAAAGTCAGCGAATTGATTGCGGCTATGTACTCGCTAAAAATACCTCGGAGCATTACCATTACATTCGCTATGGTGCTACGCTTTTTCCCTACTTTCAGTGAGGAGATTCACAACATTTATGACGCGATGAAGTTAAGAGGCATCGCCCTTTCGTGGAAAAATGTATTCACGCGCCCCATGCTCATTCTGGAGGCAATCGCTATCCCCATCGTGATGCGCTCTGCCTCGATTGCAGAAGAATTATCTGCTTCTGCGGTGACGAGAGGCATTGATAATCCGGCACAACGAACTTCGTTCATTCAGCTAAAAGTCCATGCTAAAGATTGGATGGTACTGTGCTTCTTTCTTGTTGCCTTCGTTGTGCTGTTTTTCTGCAAATACCAGATATATGGGAGGATATGATGATGATTGATATTGACCATGTATCTTTTCAATATTCCGGCGCTGAACAGGAAAATCTGCAAGATTTCAATTTGCAGATTAAAAAGGGGGAGTGTGTTGTTCTCACTGGCGAATCTGGATGTGGAAAGACTTGTGTGACCAGGTTGATAAATACGCTTATTCCCCACTTTTACGAAGGGGAAATGTCCGGGGTGGTTCTCATTGACGGAGTTGATACCCGCACGATCCAACCGCACGATTTGTCGGACAAGATAGGCTCCGTTTTCCAAAATCCACGCAGTCAGTTTTTTAGTCTGGATACGGACAGCGAGATTGTGTTTGGTATGGAAAATAAGGGTATGCCCTATCAAGTGATGCTGGATCGTTATCAACAGACTATTCGGGAATTACATATTGAAAAGTTAAAGGATCGCAACCTGTTTGACTTGTCCGGCGGACAAAAGCAGACCATAGCCTTTGCCAGCGTTTACGCATTAAATCCTGATATTTTTGTCTTGGACGAGCCTTCCTCAAACTTGGATCCGGAGGCCATCCAAGAACTACGGCGGCTGCTTTTGCTGATTAAGTCGCAGGGAAAAACGATTGTTGTATCCGAACATCGCCTTTACTTCTTGAATGGGATTGCAGACCGCATTGTCCTTACAGCGTGCCCTTTGGGCGGGCGTCAGGCGCTTGATCTCATCCAACTTTCTTCACCTCCTTCTCCATCACATAGTTGATGACGCTGATTTTCGGAATTTTCAGCGTCGTGCCGATCTTCACGGCGTGGATGTACCCATAGTCGATCAGCTTGTAGGCCAGCTTGCGGCTGATACCCAGCATCTCCCGAAGCTCTTTGACGGTCACGATGTCCAGGTATTCCGGAAACATCATCTGATAAAGCTCTCTGAGCTCTCCTTTCTTCATAGGCTTGAACCTCCTTTGTCTGTTCTGAATCCGCATTTCTGCGGCGGTTTTTGTTTGCTGCCGCTCATCCGCATCGTTCCTGCCCCGGAGTCTCACCACGGCGTATCGCTTCTTTGATGCGCTCGTTCCTTTTTCGGGAAGTCGTGGCGTCACTTGCCGGAAGCATATCCTTTGGAGGCGGCGATTCAATTTTCAAGGTGCACAGGGAGACAGTCCCCTCAATAGGTAGCCATCGAGAAGGGCTGTTTTTTAACCCCCTCACTAATCAACTGGGAAATTTTTTTCGATTTGTACGAAGGAACTTTGAAAAATTCTTTGAAAGCCTCTCTACTAACCAACTGGGAAATTTTTTCGGATTTGAACGAAAAAATTTTTGAGAATTTTTCTGCGACCCCCTCTACTACTTAATTGGGAATTTTTCAGGCAAAAATAAAATGGATTTTTGACGAAAATTTTTAAGCGCCCCTCCCACTAATCAACTGGGAACTTTTCTGGCAAATAACAAATAGGATTTTGAAAGAAATTTTTCAGGGCCTTCCTACTAACCAATTGGGAACTTTTTCGAGATTTTGGCAAAGTAATTTGAAAAGTCCCCTCAATTTTTCAAAAGGGCCCTTCTACTTACTCTGAATAAGGGGTGCCATTTGGCAGGGTACTTTTCAAAATTCCCCACAAAAATATTTCTCCCTTCACTTACTCTGAATAAGGGGCGCCGTTTGTGGGGGCGTTTCCGAAAAAAGAGATATGTAGCAAAAAAAGGTTTCTCCGCTCAAATCAGTAAACTGAGCGGGGAAACCTTTCACTTTTAATTATAAGATTTTCTTCTGAATCCCTCGTAAATCCGTAATAATCCTTGATAAATCGGCATCGCCGTGATATACTTAAATTGTATAATTATAGCTATCGGAAGCCGCCTGAAAGTGAGGACATTTTAATGGAACCGACCATCGAACGCTGGTACTCAATGAAAGAGATTTGCGAATACCTCGGCGTCAGCCGTGATACGGTACTCGCCTGGATAGAGAAAAGAAATATGCCCGCTGCAAAAATAGGCCGCCTTTGGAAATTCAAGGTCAGCGAAGTAGACGCCTGGATGAAGTCCGGCGTGGCGGCCGATAAGTAATTATTTTGGAGGTGCATTATGGCACTGGAAAATAAATTGGGGCTGACAAGCTCCGCCGATCTTGCCCGTGAAGAAGAACGCATCAGCAAGAAAAAGGCGGTAGAACTGTTCGAAAACGGTGTGCTGGACACCCTGCCGGCGGGCAAATTCTCGACTTTGCAGGCGATTCACAAATATCTGTTTGAAGATATTTACGACCTTGCCGGAAAGCTGCGCACGGTGAATCTGGCAAAGGGTAATTTCCGCTTTGCGCCGCTGATGTATCTGGAAGTAGCACTGGCCAACATCGACAAGATGCCACAGTCCACTTTTGACGAGATCATCGAAAAATATGTGGAAATGAATATTGCCCACCCCTTCCGGGAGGGCAATGGGCGCAGCACCCGCATCTGGCTCGACAATATCCTGAAAAACGAAATCGGCAAGGTCGTGGACTGGAGCAAGGTGGATAAAGAGGATTATCTCCTTGCAATGGAGCGCAGCCCCATCAAGGATGTGGAGATCAAGGTGCTGCTGAAGGCGGCACTGACCGATGAGGTCGGCAGCCGTGAGGTGTATAGGAACGGCATCGACCACAGCTACTATTACGAAGGGTACACGACATTCAAGGCGGAAGATTTGAGCAAGGAATGAGGTGCAGATATGCCGGATCAGAATTGGCAATTTGAACTGGAAGAATATATCAAGCAGGGCGAACCGGACAGAGCCGAAAAAAGCGAAGCTTGGCAAACTGCTATCGGCTTGCAGGCGGTTGACAGGCTGAAAACCTCTGAATATTTGCTGGATACGGCCAAGGATCACATCGAGGGTAAAATCACTATTGATGAAGCCCAGCAGCGCATTCATAGCTATTATGAGCAGCGCACCACCCGCACCGAAATAGAGAACGAAACCAAAGAAGCGGACATTGTCTCTGCAAGGATCGCAAAGTTGTTGGGCGAAAAAGCCTTCCAATTCTCGCCTGCCGAGTGGCTCTCCATCCACCGCAGACTGTTTGAAGGCGTGTTCAGTCACGCCGGGCAGATTCGTCAGTACAACATCACCAAGAAAGAGTGGGTGTTGAACGGCGACACCGTAATCTATGCGGACTGGAATAGTATCAAGGATACGCTGGATTACGATTTTGCCACTGAAAAACAGTTCTCCTATGAGGGCCTGTCCGTAGATGCGGCGGTGAAGCACCTGGCGAAATTCGCCTCCGACATTTGGCAGATCCATCCCTTCGGCGAGGGAAACACCCGTGCCACCGCCGTCTTTATGATCAAATATATGAAAACCTTCGGCTTTCGTGTAAACAACGACGCCTTTGAAAAGAATTCGTGGTACTTCCGCAACGCCTTGGTCCGAGCGAACTATACGAATCTGCAAAAGGGCATTCACGCCACCACAAAGTTCTTGGAGATGTTCTTCGGCAATCTCCTTTTGGGCACGGATTACGAGCTGAAGAACCGCTATATGCACATTGATTATGTGGAGGAAAGCAATTCCCAAAGTATCAATTCCAAAGTTCCAAAGTATCAATTTGATACTTTGGACTGCTCGCTGGAAGAACTGGCGGTTTTGGAACTGGTCGCACAAAACCCGGCCATCAAGCAGCAAGAGGTGGTTACAGCAACCGGGAGATCTCTCAGCACCGTAAAGCGAATTATGAAGTCGCTGCAAGATAAAAACTATATCCGCAGAGAGAACGGAAAGAGATACGGGAAATGGGAAGTGCTAGTTTGATTTATCGCACGCTCCAATGCAATGCGAAAAAATAACGTAGGAAGGGATTCATTCTATGGCTAACGGAAACAACGCCACAATCGGCTTTGAAAAACAAATCTGGGACGCTGCCTGTGTCCTTTGGGGACATATCCCCGCAGCAGAATACCGAAAAGTGATCGTAGGACTTATTTTCCTGCGCTATATATCCAATGCTTTTGAAAAGCGTTATCAGGAGCTTGTTGCTGAGGGCGACGGTTTCGAGAATGATCGTGATGCATACGCCGAAGATAACATTTTCTTCGTACCGGAGGATGCCCGGTGGAGTAAAATTGCTTCTGCCGCTCATACTCCTGAAATTGGCACACTCATCGACAATGCAATGCGGGCTATTGAAGCAGAGAACAAAAGCCTGAAAAATGTGCTGCCTAAAAACTATGCAAGCCCAGATTTGGACAAGCGTGTTTTGGGCGATGTGGTTGACCTGTTCACCAATATGGATATGAGCGATACCAAAGAAAACAAGGATCTGCTTGGAAAAACATATCAGTATTGCATTCAGCAGTTTGCTGCATACGAAGGTGTTAAGGGCGGCGAGTTCTACACGCCGGAAAGTATCGTTAAAACGATTGTTGCAATTCTAAAGCCTTACGAAAATTGCCGTGTGTACGATCCCTGCTGTGGTTCTGGCGGTATGTTCGTTCAGTCAGCCGATTTCATAGAAGCACATCGAGGAAACCGGGGGAAGATCTCAGTCTATGGGCAAGAGTCAAACGCCGATACTTGGAAAATGGCGAAGATGAATATGGCGATCCGTGGTATCGATGCCAACTTCGGGCCGTACCAGGCAGACACTTTCTTTAATGACCTCCACCCTACGCTGAAAGCAGATTTTATTATGGCAAATCCGCCGTTCAACCTCTCCAACTGGGGACAGGAAAAGCTGAAGGACGATGTGCGTTGGCAGTTTGGTACGCCCCCCGCCGGTAACGCCAACTACGCGTGGATTCAACATATGATCCACCACCTCGCCCCCAACGGCAAGATCGGTCTTGTCCTTGCTAATGGTGCATTGTCCACTCAAACAAGCGGTGAGGGGGAAATCAGAAAGCGCATCATTCAAGCTGACCTTGTGGAGGGAATTGTAGCTCTGCCGACACAGCTTTTTTATAGCGTGACCATTCCCGTCACCCTCTGGTTTATCAGCAAGAATAAAAAGCAAAAGGGCAAGACGCTTTTTATTGACGCCCGAAAAATGGGACATATGGTTGATAAAAAGCACAGAGATTTCACCGACGAGGACATTCAAAAATTAGCAGATACCTTCGAAGCATTCCAAGAAGGGACATTGGAAGATGTAAAGGGCTTCTGTGCTGTGGCAGACCTTCAGGCGATCGAAAAGCAGGACTTTATCCTGACTCCGGGCCGATATGTGGGCATCGAAGAAGTTGAGGATGACGGCGAACCGTTCGATGACAAAATGAAGCGCCTGACCGGAGAACTCGCCGGGCTGTTTGAGAAGTCGCACGAGTTGGAACAGGAGATACGCGAGAAACTGGGGGCGATTGGGTATGAGGTGTAAACTTGGGGATATTTCTGAAATAACAAAATTGGCGGGATATGAGTTTACAAAATATATAAAATATATTCCTGATGGTGAAATAATCGCTGTTCGCGCTCTTAATTTAAAAAATGGTGCACTTGTTTTAGATGATATACAGAGGATTTCAAAAGAAGTATCGGAGACACTTCCAAGAAGTCAACTCCACAAAAATGATATTGTTCTTTCGTATACTGGAACACTTGGTGAATGTGCGCAAATTCGAGAAGATGGTAAATATCATTTGGCTCCTAATGTGTGTAAAATAACACCTAATGATTCTGTGGTTAATCCGAATTTTCTTTTTCAGTATATCAGATGCGAAAAATTCAAACAAACACTAATCAACTATGCGCATGGAAGTACCCAACCGACGATTCCTATGTCAACAATAAGAGACATACCAGTTGATATTCCGGATGATTTGGAAAAGCAGGGGAAAATCGCCGCCATTCTTTCAATACTGGACGAAAAAATTGCAATAAATCGGGCGATAAATGATAATTTAGCGGCTTAAAGCTCGACGGCGGATACATCCAGTTCGCCGGACATCAGCTTAGGCAAAAGGCTGTCCCTCAAACCCGCCAATGTTCGATTCTGTGTTTCTAAAACTTTCTGCTGCTCAAATATCGGCAAACAGAAGTTGTTGAATTCTTGTATGGTTTTGCTGTCCGGAACGATTGCAGGAACAGACTTCATTGTTCCTCCGGAAACTTCTTTGAATGTTGAACCGGACGCTAGTCTTTCAATCATTGATAGATTCTGCTTCAAGTAGTAATAGACATAAGCGGTACCAATTTCAGCATTAGGAACAACCGACTTAAAACCCTGATTCGTCGTGATATTTCCAGCAGCAATAGCAATATAACCGATGGGGGCACGGGATGAAAACAAAACTGTTCCTTCGGGCATGACAGTCGCACTGCTGTTTTTTAGTCCAAGCTCGGTAATGTCGCTTTCGCCGTGAGTTATGAATTTTGATCTATTAATTGATAAATCCTTCGGGGTTATCCAAGCAATCCCGTTCTTAGTATAGTATTCCGGCCTTGCTTTGGAGGGTGTGCTTCCGCCAATAACAGTTCCCAAATTGCTAATGGTACCTGTTTCCCAACTCGGATCAGTATTAGTAATGAACAGTTCCTGGAATAACGCCTGAGCCTGCTGCTCTAAATTATCATTTAGCTTAAAAAGGGGGGTATTAGGTGCAATACTTCAAAGGTGTTCCTATTGAAAAAATTGGATATTGTAAATGTCGTCAACAGAGTGCTATTTTCACCGAAAACGAAGAATTTGGATACTGGGATGTTTGCTGTGACTGCAAAAAGCCACTTGAAGACGGGTTCCACTATTACAATCATTATGACGGAGAAGATCACGACGATTTAGACCTATATAACTGACTGTATATTGCTCTCATCAGTGGCGAGAGATTTAACAAAGGAACAGCCACTGTATATCGTTCTCTTTCTAATAAAGGAGAATGAAAATGAAGCAAAAATTGATTCACACTGTTGTTACAGATATGCTTTCATACCTGAACAACGCACAAGTCGAAAAGTTGAAAGAGGTTTTACTGCACACTCTATGGGATTATGACATTAGTCCTTCCTATGGCAAGACCAAGGAGCAGGAGCAAGACCTTTTAGCACTTTTTCTTGCCGCAAAGCGTATTGAGGGTTGTTCCGAAAAGTCGCTGAGATACTATCAGGCCACCACGCAAGCAATGCTTGACGGCATCGGGAAACCAATCAAGGAGATTGTGACAGAGGATATTCGTCAGTACCTGACGAATTACCAAAGGGAACGCCATTCCAGCCGAGTGACCATAGATAACATTCGGCGTATTCTTTCATCGTTCTTCTCTTGGCTGGAAGATGAGGATTATATTCTTAAAAGCCCCGTTCGCCGGATACATAAGGTCAAAACAGCGTCAAATATCAAGGAAACCTACTCTGACGAAACCCTTGAGCTGATGCGGGATAGCTGCTCTGAAATGCGGGATTTGGCGATGATCGACCTGCTTGCTTCAACCGGAATGCGTGTTGGAGAAATGGTGCTTCTAAACCGGGATGATGTGGATTTTGCAGAGCGGGAGTGCGTGGTGTTTGGCAAAGGAGACAAAGAGCGAATGGTCTACTTTGACGCCCGAACAAAGCTGCACCTGCAAGCCTATTTGGAAAGCCGCAATGATGATAATCCGGCACTGATCGTTTCTCTGAAAGCACCTTTCAACCGCCTATCCATAGGCGGCGTCGAAACAAGATTGCGGGAATTGGGCAGGCAGTTGGGCGTACACAAAGTGCATCCGCACAAGTTCCGACGAACGCTGGCCACAATGGCAATAGATAAAGGAATGCCCATAGAGCAGCTTCAGCAATTGCTGGGGCACAAGCGGATTGACACAACTTTGCAATACGCAATGGTCAAGCAGAGTAATGTAAAATTGGCGCACAGAAAATATATCGGATAGAGGGAGTGCTAAAAATGCAATGGGGTGATTTGATTACCTTAGAATACGGAAAGCCAATTAAGGATAAGGAGTCTGTCGATGGGCCTATTCCTGTGTATGGTACTAATGGGCAAATAGGAACCTCCCATTTAAAGCCACTGTGTGAGCATCCGTCATTTATTCTTGGAAGAAAGGGTGCTTATCGGGGTGTTCATTATTCAGATACTCCCTTTTCTGTTATCGACACAGCTTTCTACGCCCAGTCCATTAGTGATAAGGTTGATTTGAAATGGGCTTACTATAAGTTTTTGACCTATGATATTAATCGTATGGATAGCGGCTCGGCGATTCCTTCTACTGACAGATATGAGATATATTCGATTAATGTTGATCTGCCGGATTTAGCTACGCAGCGTAAAGTAGTCTCCGTTCTTGAACTACTTGATAATAAAATTCAAGACAATAACAAGATAAATGATAATTTAGAGCAGCAGGCTCAGGCAGTTTTTCGGCAAGAATTGCTTCAAAACGGAGAATTGCCCCCAAATTGGACAACCGGCAGCCTTCTTGATATTGCAGACTATCTTAATGGGCTGGCTATGCAAAAGTTCCGCCCAGTTGATGGCGAGAGAGGATTGCCAGTTCTCAAAATTAAGGAGCTACGCCAAGGCTTTTGTGATTATAGCAGTGAGCTTTGCTCTCCAAACATCAAACCTGAATTCATTGTCCACGATGGTGATGTGATTTTTTCTTGGTCGGGTAGCCTGCTTGTGGATTTATGGTGTGGAGGTACTTGTGGCCTCAACCAGCATCTATTCAAAGTGACATCCGTCAAATATCCTAAGTGGTTTTACTATACTTGGACAGCACATCATCTTGCTCGGTTTGTTGCAATTGCCGCCGATAAAGCCACAACTATGGGTCATATTAAGCGTGAAGATCTGGCAAAAGCAGAGGTGATCATTCCCGATGTAGCTTCTATGGAGCGTATTGGCGGCGTGCTACAACCGATTTACAATCTTGTAATTAACCAACGCATAGAAAACAGAAAGCTATCTATGCTGCGGGATTCTCTGTTGCCCAAACTGATGTCTGGCGAGTTGGATGTATCCGCCATCGAACTTTAAGCCGCTAAATTATCATTTAGGAGGGAGATTAAAAGTGATCACGAATCAGCCCAAGTGGAAAATAGTTGAGTATTCTCGTAGCCAAATAATCAAAGCGGGTAAGACAATAAAAAAGGAAGATGCGCCAGAACGAGAAGCAGCGCAGGCAACAAAAATTATAGATAATTGGCGTGCAGCACACGCTTTTCCGATGCACGTAATCTATATGCACTTAAGAAGGATGGCTGCCTCACATAGTGATATAATTGTTGCAGAAAGACTGAAGCGTTTGGATTCGATTGTTAATAAGTTGAAGAGAGAACCTTCAATGAGTCTATGGACAATGCAAGATTTAGGTGGCTGTCGCTTTATCGTTTCCTCGATAGATGATATATATAAGTATGCTAATGAATATGAAAATTCAAGAAAGCGCCATATCTTGAAGTCACAGTATGATTATGTGCAACAGCCCAAAGCTTCAGGGTATCGAAGTTTGCACAGAGTTTACGAATACCATAGTGACTCCATCGACACATATAACAGAAATATGCTGATTGAAATACAGTTTCGCACTCATCTCCAGCATTTATGGGCTACAGCCGTAGAAACGATGGGACTATTCACAAAAGAAGCTATTAAGTCCGGCCAAGGAGACGCTGAAGTCAAGCGCTTTTTCCAATTAGCATCAGCACTGATTGCCAAAAAAGAAAATCAACCAATTCCCCCTAATGTAGTCGATGATATTGATGAAATTATTTCTGAGTTAGAGGGAATTAATTCAAAAAACAACTACCTAGACTTTCTTAGCGGCATTCGCGTAGCAGTTAATTTTCAAACGCATAAAGGCAAAGAGAAAAAAGCCCAATACTACATTCTAATACTGAATTACAATACAAAACGGCTTTCAATTAAGAGCTTTATGCCAAGCCAATTTGAGGAAGCAAATGAAGTTTATAGCTCGATTGAAAGCACTAGAGCAGAAACAAAAATCGATGCCGTCCTTGTTAATGTTTCATCTTTCAAAGCTCTTAAATCAGCATATCCAAACTACTTTTCTGATATTGGGGAGTTTGTGGATATTATAAAAAGTTACTTGAATTTATGAATAATTTTGTTGTAGGGAGTTGAGATAATGCCGGGATATAACACAGAGGCGGATTATGAAAACGCTATAATCGAGCTTTTCAGAAACGATTTGGGCTATGAGTATGTCTACGGCCCGGATGTGGAGAGAGACTTTCGTAGCCCGCTCTATGATACCGTATTAGAGGAGTCCTTGTATCGCCTGAACAAGGGCTTACCTGCTGATGCCATTAACGATGCACTATTCAAACTGCGCAACTTTGAAAATGGCGAACTTGTACAGAAAAACGCCGAGTTTATGGAGTACCTGCAAAGCGGCATTCCGGTCCGTTACTTGGAAAAAGGCGAGGAGCGTTCCGGCATTGTGTATCTCGCTGACTATTCCCATCCCGAAAACAACTCCTTTATTGTTGCCAATCAATGGACCTTCATTGAGAACAGCAACAAGCGTCCGGATATTATTCTCTTTCTTAACGGCTTGCCTGTTGTTCTTGTTGAACTAAAATCCCCCTCCCGTGAGGAAACGGACGCTTCCGAAGCCTATCGGCAGCTTCGGAATTATATGCAGGAAATTCCGTCGATGTTCATTTACAACGCCATCTGTGTGATGAGCGATCAATCTACTTCCAAGGCAGGAACGATCACCTCAGGTGAAGATCGTTTTATGGAGTGGAAAACAAAAGACGGCAGTTATGAAAATACCCAGTATGCACAGTTTGACACCTTCTTTGAAGGGTTGTTCCAAAAAGATCGCCTGCTGGATATTATCAAAAACTTTATATGCTTTTCAAACGAGGGGATCAAGAGCTTCAAAATTCTTGCCGGATACCATCAGTATTTTGCAGTAAGAAAAGCAATCGAATCTACCAAGCACGCAACCGTGACCGACGGCAAGGGCGGTGTTTTTTGGCATACACAGGGCAGCGGAAAGTCGTTATCTATGGTTTTTTATGCGCATCTACTGCAAGATGCCTTGGACAGTCCCACGATCGTTGTGCTTACCGACCGCAACGACCTTGACGATCAGCTTTACGGCCAGTTTGCCAAATGCAAAAAATTTCTGCGGCAGGAACCTATCCACGCAGAAAGTAGAGAGCATTTGAAGTCGCTGCTTGCCGGCAGACAGGCAAACGGGATTATCTTTACCACAATGCAGAAGTTTGAGGAATCCCACGAGCCACTTTCTGAGCGCCGCAATATCGTCGTGATGGCAGATGAGGCCCACCGTGGGCAGTACGGGCTTGCGGAGAGAATCAAAATCACAACTAACGAGGATGGCGAAGAAGTCGCCAAACGTGTTGTTGGCACGGCTCGCATTATCCGCAACAGCTTGCCCAATGCTACATACATCGGCTTTACCGGTACGCCGATTTCTTCCAAAGATCGCAGCACCCGTGAGGTGTTCGGTGATTACATTGACATCTACGATATGACGCAGGCTGTCGAGGATGGTGCAACACGCCCGGTCTACTATGAAAGCCGTGTTATCAAACTGCATTTGGATGAAGCCACCTTGCGCCTCATTGATGCTGAATATGATATTATGGCCAATAACGCCGATCCACAGGTTATCGAGCAGAGCAAAAAACAACTTGGCCAGATGGAGGCTGTCCTGGGCAACGACCAGACGATCAATTCGTTAGTCTGCGACATTCTTGACCACTACGAAAATAACCGTGCGAACCTGCTCACGGGTAAAGCGATGATTGTTGCATATTCTCGCGCCATTGCTATGAAGATATACAACCGCATTCTCGAACTGCGTCCGGCTTGGACGGAAAAAGTCGCCGTTGTAATGACCGAGAGCAACAAAGACCCGGAAGAATGGCGTAAAATCATTGGAAACAAGCACCACAAAGACGAACTAGCACAGAAATTCAAGGATAATGACAGTCCCCTGAAAATTGCTATTGTCGTAGATATGTGGCTGACGGGCTTTGATGTACCATCCCTTGCAACAATGTATGTCTACAAACCGATGCAGGGCTACAACCTGATGCAGGCCATTGCCCGTGTCAATCGAGTCTTCCGTGATAAGGAAGGCGGTCTTGTCGTCGACTATGTAGGTATCGCTTCCGCCTTGAAGCAGGCAATGAACGACTATACGGTACGGGATAAAAAGAACTATGGCGATACCGATGTCGCAAAGGTTGCATATCCCAAGTTCCTCGAAAAGCTCTCTATATGCCAAGATCTGTTCCATCACTACGACTACTCAAAGTTTATGTCCGGCACGGATCTTGAGCGGGCAAAAACAATCAGCGGCGCTGTGAACTTCATAATGGGTCGGGAGTTGGAGAAGGAACGGGATACTTTCCTCAAAGAGGCACTGATGCTTCACCAAGCACTGTCTCTCTGTTCTTCCTTGGTAGATGAGCCGATGCGGTTCGAAGCAGCCTTCTTCGAGTCTGTCCGTGTCCTTGTCATTCGGCTGACTAATCAGGGCGGTGGGCAAAAGATTTCTCTCCCGGAGATGAATGCCCGGATCAATGAGCTTTTGAAGCAGAGCATCAAGAGTGACGGCGTCATCAATCTGTTTTCTGATGTTAACTCCGAATTTTCTCTGTTTGATCCGAAATTCCTTGAAGAAATCTCCAAGATGAAGGAAAAGAATCTCGCCGTAGAATTGCTGAAAAAATTGATCGCCGAGCAGGTTCAGATTTACCGCAGGACAAATGTGGTCAAATCCGAAAAATTCAGCGAGATTATGCAGCGGGCGATGAACGCCTATCTGAACGGTATGCTGACAAATGAGCAGGTCATTGATGAGATGATGAAGCTTGCCAAGCAGATCGCCGCTGCGCACAACGAAGGTAAAGAACTTGGCCTCACGGCGGATGAGTTAGCATTCTATGATGCGCTGACAAAGCCACAGGCAATCAAAGATTTTTATGAAAATGATGAATTGATCGCCATTACCAAGGAACTTGCTGAAACCCTTCGCAAGAACCGCACGATTGACTGGAACAGGCGTGAACAGGCAAGGGCAAGAATGCGCATGCTGATTAAACGCCTTTTGAAAAAACATAAGTATCCGCCCGAAGGGATGGACGATGCGGTTCAAACTGTTATGACGCAGTGCGAGCTTTGGACGGATAATATGGAGGAGTGAGTATGGACACACAGAAGCTTTCTATAGCAATTCAGGCGTTTATAAAAAAGCAATCCGCCAATGCCGCATATTACGAAGAAAACTGGAATGAACGGAAAGAGCGAAAAGCATACTACCAATCCTTCACCAAAGATAAGCTCTTGGCAATGACCGAAGAAGATTTCCTTGAGTATATCAGCAGGCTTTGGGCAGTTCTGATGTGGGGAAACAAAAAATATGTTGTCGATAAGCTGATTGAAGATAATGGCTTTTCTACGCTTAAAAAGCAGTTAGCCGACCTGTTGTACGGATCTGCCTCTGTAGAGAAGCGGTGGGATATTTTTCTGAAATCTGTAAAAGGTATGGGACCTGCTACAATCAGTGAACTGCTTTCCTATATGAATCCGCAGGAGTACATCGTATTCAACAAGACAACCATTCTTTGTTACGGTTACTTGGGGATTCCGAATATGCCCAAGTACAACTACCAATACACCGGAAAGAAATATACTGAAGTGTGTGCGGTTGCAAAGGAAATTGCATCCAGTCTGAAAAAAGCAGGCGCTGCTGATTCGGACTTGCTGGCTGTTGACTATTTCCTGTGGGATGAAATTCTCCCTCTCGCAGAAAAGGATGTCCCCACCACAGATGCAATTTCTATTTCTCAGGAGCCCGTTTCTGCCAGAGATTCAAGATCGCTTCACGATGAAATCAAAGACAAGCTGGTGGACATAGGAAAGCTGCTTGGCTTTGACAGCCGCTCTGAAGTAAAGATTGCAACAGGCGCAGTTGTGGATGCTGTCTGGGAAGCTAAAATCGGCAATATGGGGAAAGCAATTTATGTTTTTGAGGTACAGTCTAAAGGTTCCATCGATAGCCTTATTCTAAATCTGAAAAAGGCACAGAGCAATGCAGCGGTTCAAGCTGTTGTCGCCGTTGCAGATGAAGAACAGCTTGCGAAGATCATTCAGGAAAGTGCCGGTGTGATTGATGAAAAATCTCTGCGAACTTGGGACTCCGAAGATGTTTTGGCAGTTTATGATGCGCTAGTGCGGGCACACGAATCAATCAACAAACTGGCGCTTGTACCGGAAAGCTTCTGACCTCTTGCTCTGATAAAGTTCGGAACAATATCAAATTTAGTTTGACATAGTTCCGATAAAACAATGACATTGTTCCGGAAATTTTTGATATTGTTCCGAACATTGTTCTTTTTCGTTCGGTCAGAGCTGTATATAAAACAAGCGGAGGCCATCAACCCCCGCTTGCTCGTTACCCATATACAATTTCCTGCATCACGATCTCGTTTGCTCGGTTTCGGATGCCGTTCATCTTCCGCATCCACGCCATCGGGTCATTGGCCTTTACCTCCTCCGTCACGCCCTCGGTGTCTGCGTATTGTTTTACCAGCCGAAGAAAGAGTTCCTGCGCCTGCTCCTCGATGTCTGCGAGGTGCCCATCCAGCACCCCGGCGGTCAGCAGGTTATAATACAGCACCCGGTGATGCTCCTTCAGATAGGCTCGCCGCCGCTGCCCGTAAACGCCGATGGGGCGTTCTTCTTCGGGCGGTAAGCAAACATCGGGTAGGCAATAGTCGCCCTGTCTTGCGTAAGTGCCGCCCAACTGCTCAAATAGCGATTCCATATGTGATCCTCCCACTCAAAATTTCCCCGGCAGGTCTGCAATGCAAAATGCACCTGCCTTTCGGTTACAGTCTACCAAAACCGAAAGGCGGGTGCGAGTGTGCGAATTTCAGAATCGCACATTATTTCTTCATCTTCCTGCTGAATTCATTCAGCGTCTGGATATGCCAAAGACTTTTACGGGTAATGGAGCGAAAGGTCAGAGAGCAGAAGAAGTCAACGAGAAAGATCTTTGGAATGCAGAACTTCAGCCCCTTCTGGAAGGCTTTCAGTGACCCACGGCTGCACCAGTTGTGAACGGTGGTCAGGGTGTAGCCGGTCAGGGTCACCACATCCTTTACCGTGACCACATCCGGGTATTTGCGCAGCAGCTTTTCATAGTAGCCGTGCATCTGCCGCAGCGTGTCCTCCGGCAGCTCCTTGGAGAGCCTCGCCACATAGTGGGTGCCGTACCAGCCCTTCGGCGCAGAGTAGAGTTCAGGAAAAATCGCCCGCTCCTCCAGATAGGCTTTCACATCCTCTTTGCGAATTTTATAGCACCGGGTTTTCTTACCCGACCACTCGCAGGGCACCTTGCCGCTTTTGAGCAGGTGCAGCGCCGTGGACTTGCTGATGTGGCAGATGCGGAAAAATTGCTCCTTGTTCATCACCTCGGGAACGCTGTCCCAGTTAACGGGGAATACATCCATTTGTAACACCTCAAAAATAGATTTTCGTCGGTTGGAAGCTCTATTCTGCGGTGTATGGCCGTCTCCCGATTTTTCTCTCCTATCTTCCCGCATTTCTCTCCAAAATCGGAAAAAATGCCGATTTGAACCCACTTTCAAAAAAGCCCGTCCCGCAAGGCTTTCCGAGCGAAAAAGCCTGATTTCAAGCGGCTTTCGGTGGGTACGGGGCTTACAGAAACGGCCCCAAAACGGACATCCCTGTCACAGTTGCATAAAAGACTCGAAATGCAGTTGTCCGCAAGGGCACGTGGGTTCGAATCCCACCGCTTCCGCCATCAAAGCCTTGAAAACTCTATGTTTTCGAGGCTTTTTCTTTTGTTCGGGCAGCATCTATTTTGGGGAAAACAATTCAAATGGTGCCCTTGGTGCCCCGCTTTGTGGTGCCCAGCTCATTCTACATCATACACACTATACAAGAAAGATGTATACTGTGGTGCCCCAATGGTGCCCGGAACTGCTAAAAAGTGTTAGCGCCGCCCCGACTTGTCCGGAAAAAGCCGAGCTGAATTGACAAAAAGCCGGAGTGATTTGTCAAAGCAGCCGGGCAGTTCTGCCAGTTTTGCAATGTTGTTAGACAAAAGAACAGGACCACCGAGGTGGTCCTGTTCTTTTTAAGTGGATGTGCTATGATTGTATTCTGGTAATAAACGGAGCAAGAGGAAGAGAGATCCTAGTTATTGAAAATGATAGCCACATTTTCAATAACCAAAGTGAATCTCTGCTTCCTCTCACAGACCATGATTAGGGTCTGCTTGCCGTGGTGCTGCACCGGCTTATCCAACTGCTTTTTGATTTGTGAAAGCATGAAGCGAATGGATTTTTGCAGCATTTCGGCGGTGAGCTTGGTCGTCCTTATGGATAAGGCAATGACTTTTTCGTTGATTTCATCTTGCATTTACCATCCTCCTTTCGCGGTGTTATGTGCTGCGCCGCTTTTGGGCGCAAAAAATGGGCGTCCGCTGCCTGCGCCGCCCCGCTTAAATCCGCACCAGTAAGCCGTTCAAGTCCTCGGCGCGGACACCCGCAAGATACCAGTTGTTGCCGTACTCCATGCGGGTCGGCTTCCACTTGCCGCCTGTGAATACCTCCAAGCACTCGCCGCAATGCAGCCCGCCGTAGTAATCGGAAAGGTCAAAGCGGATGTCGTAACGGTCAGCGGTTTCGTCAAAAAACAATGCGCCCTGCTTCATAGTCTTGTCCTCCTTTGGTTTTACAGGCTTTCACCCTCGTTGCAGGTGTAATCGGGTATGCCGCCTTTCGGCTTCGCCCATGCGCCGCTTGCCATGTCGTGGGCGACAAGGGCGGTATAGTAGCTGTCGATGGTGGACGGGGCGTTGAACAGCACCGCCCGTAGATACTGCTTGATATTGCGGATCTTCGAGGTGTTCTCCCGCATACAGTCAAGGACAAATTCAATATGGCTGCTCGTCAGCTTCAAAAACTTGCTTTTGACAAGCTCTGCCGGATAGTCGTCCCCGGCGATGCGGAGCGTCTTTCTCGCTGTGCATACCGTTTCCAGTATGAGGTCAACGATTTCGTCCAGTCGGTCTTTATCCATGTGCGGATCCTGTGTGAGAATGTCATACTCGATATTATCCTTGATGATGTCCCGGTAAATCTCTACTGCGCTCTGCGTTTTCGCTTCCGTTCCTTTCCGTTCCGGCTCTGCCGCGTCCTCTGTGAAAGGTGAGGGGTAAGGGTAAAGGATAGGAATGGAATGGGTATTTGATATATCCGTATTTGATTTCTCTTTTTTTGATAAATCAGTTCTTGATATATCTTTATTTAATTGCGTTGGATTTTCCGACGTCGGATTATCCGTCATCGGATTTTCCAACATCGGGCTATCCGTTGTTGGATTTTCCAATATCGGGTTTTCCAACTGCGGCTGCTCGTAGATGGTGTACTCGATTGCCGCCATTTTCCCTTTTTCGTCGCGCCCCTGCCGCCGGGTGATATATCCGGCTTTTTCAAGCTCCCATACGGCGGTACGGATCGCGTCAATACTTTCCCGGTTGATGCGGGACAGCCCTGCAAGGGTATAGTCCCAGTTGTCCGGCAGGGACAGCATTTGCGAAAGCAGCCCCTTTGCTTTCAAGGTCAAGTCCCTGTTGCGTAGATGGTGGTTGCTCATTACGGTATAGCCGCGGTTTCGTTCCACGCGGAAAACTGCCATTGTTCATCACTCCTTTGCTGTGGTTTTGTTACGCAGTAGAAGCGCGTTTTTAAGGGAAAAGGTATAAACACCTTACCCCGTCAAAGCCGCGCCCCAAAAGCCGCTTGCTGCAAGGCTTTTCCCGGCTCTACTGCGTAACATAAGGGCATGAAAAAGGCGGCGTTTCTGTTCGCCCTGTGTGGGATTGAGAAACGCCGCCTGTGCGTGTATTCTATTGTGCTTCCGCGATATAGTCTTTGATGATTTCGCCAAAATCTGCCGTAAAGGAAAAGATGAAGTATTCCAATACGTCGGGGGCGGCGTCCATCGGCTCGGCTTCCTCGGAAAACGGTAAGCCCATAAGCGCATACAGCATTTTGATGATTTTGAACAGCTTGCCCCGGTCTGCGGGGGTGTTCATGGAAACGAGAACATCGGTAAGGCGGTTGATGGTTTCCATATCGCCGCCTGTCGTCACCCAGACCATTTCTGCGAACGGCTGCGTGATTGCTCCGGCGACAAGGTTGATTTTGTCCTTGCTGATTTCGCCGGACGGCTTGAGGATGCTCTTTTTCAAAAGAACGCTGGCGGTTGATTGCATTCTACTTCCTCCTTTTTAGTGAAAATGGTATAAAAATAGCAGCCATTATTTTGATGGCTGCTATTGCTGTAACAAGTTATAGTTGTGTATAGGAATACGAAATAGACTTCACATCGTACACGTTTGTGCCAATGCATTTGAAAAGAGTTGGGTCGAACACCGCTAAATTAGCGCCATTTTTTGACATTGTACTTATGTACTCTATGCCGTCGTAACCTCTGCTGCGGATATAGTCGCTAATATACTGTGTTGGCAGATAATCGAGCGCGTTATCATTTCGGAGCGGCCTTGCAATTTCTTGAGAGATCATCTTTAGATGTTCAATATTCATGGCATATTGCGTAAAATCAAAGTCTCGTTGAACACCAGTAAACGGGCTGATACGGTCAATATCTGCAAGGTTAATAACTTCTATATCCTTCAAGAGTTTGAAACTGCCAACTGTGACAAAATCATATACACCGGCACGAATTTCGTATAAGGTCGTTTCTTTCGAATCGGACAAATAAAGAATACTAATACCTGTTGGATTTACGCGACCACCTTTTGCTCTGTTATCGGGAGGCGGTCCCATTTCTATATTCTTAAAGCCTTTTTCATCAGGGCATATTCGTGAGCGATACATCACTTCACCTTTTCGGTGAGATTTTACAGCGCACCGTAAAAATGTGAATAGCATATCAGTATTGATATAGTTGCTGTGAAAACGATTTTTACGCTTGATTCCTTCTACAAAGTCATTCCAACAGTTATTTTTTAGGATCGAATTTTCCTCTAAATAATCACGATCTTGCCATTGTTTGATGCCTACTGGACTATCAAACAATTCCGGCTGGTCTTTATATCTGTCAGCGCATATTGCTGTAATAAGCCGATAAGCCCCGTCGGGTTTTAAGTTAAATATACGCCAATTACTGCAAAGGATATTTTTTATTAGGTCTGTCTGCTCACGAGGGAAATCAGCGGGCAAATTTGATATGGGAGTATAAATATCTAATAAGCCATCAAATAGTTCTGTTATTGTCTGATCTTTTCCAATGTCATATACATGAGCATCATGGCTACCGCAGAAATCGCAATTCCCGGTCGTTTTGTTCCCGTCAATGATTGCTTTAATCTCAGCATCAGCGAAACAATTACTGCAACAAAACATATGTATTATACCCCACTAAGATATTTACCCATCAATTCGAGGTGGTGCATAAGTGATAACTTTTTAACCGTACCGAGCCCTGGATAAGACTGTTGTTCGTAATGTTGCAGAAAAGTTTGGAGACCCAAAGTCATTTCAACAGGATGGGGATCCGCATTATACCATGCAGCCAGCTTTGATACTGCTTCATAAAACTTCATGGCAGGGTTAGTAATGTCCTCGTTTGAGTCTGAAACAAAGTGTCTTACACGCAGAGTCTTGTCCTCTGCAAAATATACAATATGAATAGCTACCGCATATGGAGCAAAGCCTGCCTCAAGGTATTCATTGCCAACTACCGAATAGTCAGAAAAGCCGATAAATCCATCTTCAGTATAATACAAATGATCGTCAGAAAAGAACTCATCTTCGGTTTCTTGATAATCTGCGTTCCTATCCTGCTTTTCAAACTTGTCATCAAGTAATACTTTATGGTGACGCACTTTGCGCCTAAATACACTCTCATCTGGCATCAAAGCGTAGCGGGGAACTGTTGTCCCAAACGCATTTTCGTATAGGTCTAAATAATCTCGATCAGTATTGATGACAAGCAAATCGGCTTTATTTACACCGTGCTTATCCCAGAACTCAAGCAAAGACTTTGCATTTCTTTGCATTATGAGCGATTTAATTATGGTCGAATCCTCATATTGGGCTGAAAAACGCTGCTTATACCCTGCTTCTTTAGATTGCTCCTGAACATCCTGCCAATCAGACATGAATGTCCCTACTGCGGGATTTCTGATAATTGATATAGGATGCTTGACCTTAATAAACTCCGCCATCACATTTACAAGGGTAGGTGAGAGCTTAACAGGCTCAATAATCGGGGTAACATAATCCCCCAAGAGGTTGTTAGTTGCCAATTCACGCAGCGCAAGTAATTCGTATTGACGACCGCGAACATATGGGAAGTACATAGCTTCATCCTCCATATTTTTGATTTAGAAAAACGTTGATAGCGTGCCAGTCTGATGTTGACGGGCGAGAAAAATATATAAGGGACTTCAACTCATAAGGTATTTTCTCGAACTCACTTATTTCAATCCTATTTCGCTTTTTTAACTGCTTTAGAGCCATTGTGTAGGCTTCAAGAATTGGGATTTGAGAAAAGTGTTTTAGGCATTCGCCGTAATAAAACGCCTGTGAAGCAACAGGCAACTCACCAAAGTATTGCAGCAATATGTTTTCGTATTCTTTTTTGTGTAGCACTTTGAAAATTGCGGTGTAGTCAAGGCGCGAATTATCTTCCTGCGGCTCTTTTCGCAGTTTAGAACTTATTGTATTCTGCGGAGTAAGCGCATAAATACCAACAGGAGTATTTTGAAGAAGGCTTGCTGCACGATCATACTGGCTATCTGATGTTACTACGCATACATGATTAAAAGCCTTAAAATAATCTCGTAGCTGAGTATCAAGGCGCTCAAACGTGTCTAGTTCGGTCTTTATCTCGTATACAACAGCTTTTCCGTTAATAAGAATAAAGTCAGCTTTTGACTTACTGATAGGAATCTGGGTTAATGCTGTTGTGGTGTTTATACTGTGCTTTCCGAGCAACAGTTTATTAAGCAAAGTATTTTGATAAAAGTATTCATTGCGGTATGACTTTGACATAAACCTATACACTTCGCTTATTAAAGCTCCGTTGTCTTTGTTCTCATAGTCATTCACGAATCGTTGAATTACTGCTCCGTATGTGGTATTATCATTAGTATCTATCATGTCAAAAAAGACATTCTGGGTAAAGAGCCGATTTAGGATAAGATTATTTTCTGTCAAATCATGCCCCTCCCTTCGATTTCAGATCATACTTACTCACTTTTATTATATCATGTTGAGCGATCTTTTGGTAGCCCTTTCGCATATTTTTTATCATTTTTATGCTCAAATGATGCCCAATGTCTTTTCTAAACATATGAGAACCCATGACCCACATAATATAATATCACTCCTTCTGTTGCTGGTCGCATGGTGCCCAAATGGTGCCCGGACGTGAAAAACAAGGTTGCAAAAAGAAAAACCGCCACAATCACAAGATACAAGAAAAGCCTTTGTTTACAAGGCTTTTCGCAGATAACCTATAAGAAGATATGCGGAAATACAAGATTCCTGTAAAGAGCCAAAATCCAAGGTTTGCACAAAAAGAGATACCT
>OAVM01000218.1_pt1 | contig 31741 bp, 29 predicted proteins | sample 1476421 | NCBI WGS metagenome assembly OAVM01 (sample SAMEA2580099, study PRJEB22360) | human gut metagenome | biome: human gut; feature: human-associated habitat; material: faeces | place: Denmark | collected 2008/2010
TTTGTATGCTGATGACAGTATACAGGTCAATTCAGAGACAGGCAAGTAAATCAGTGTTTTGATAATTTATGAGGTCAACAACAGTATATTTTGCGCAGCTTCCTGATTTTTCGAGAAGTTGTCTGGAGCATTCCGGACAGTAATCCGTAATCAGGAAGCAATGCGCATGAAAGAGGCAGCATCAGAGGATATTCTATAAAAGTGTATTCAAAAATTCAGGTCTTATATTTTTTACAGATATAATCAAAGATAGATTCATCTGTTTTTGTGCTGACTTTGTTGTATCGTGCGGCATAGGAGGCATTACGCAATATCCCAAGCCCTTCCGTCTTAATATCAGAAGCGACCGGAATTTCTCGCATGCTGGATTCATCTAATATCAAGTACTCTTGTTTTCTTGCAAGGTTCTCAAAATTTTTAAAGAAGTCTACTATTTCAGCGTTACCTTCATAGGTAGTCTTTAACTCGGTCAGACTATCGTTTGAAATCAATATTTCTGAATGATTCAATCTTAATTGTCCCTTTATAAAATCAATATCTGTTGTATCTTGTGCCGATACCTTTAGTGGTGTATAGGAAAGTAAGATTCTTTGAATGACGGGAAGTCGGTTTCCGCCGCTTGATGTGGAGGATATTGTGCCGACACGACATTCGAGGTTTTGACGGAACAGGAACATATGCCGGAAGTTCAAGAAGCAGATCTCCCCATTATCCCGATTGGTCAAAAGTACATAGCAGGCATTCATAGCCAGAGAAATCATCAATTCTCCAGAGTAATATTTTTCTATCGCGTTGTTATTCACATCCGTTTTTCCAGTGTCTAAAATCAGTTCTGCCTTGCAAAAAGAATAATCTTCTGAAGGGGTAAATTTAAGCGTTCCATTTAGCAAGAAGGACTCTGAGGAAATAGTTGAAAATGTATAAATATGAAAAGTATTGTCCTTCAATCCATTGAAGGCCGGATGCGTTGGATTTTGAATTAAAATCTGATTGTTTATATAACTGCTGTTGAAGAAGCTTACCTCAGAAGATGGGGGTGAAGCTTTGTCTGGTATATCTTCAATTTTTGTATCAAGAGAGAGTAATTCAGAAGGTTCAATTTCCAGTGCGGTGCACAGCTCAAAAATGTGGTGCAATGTAAGGTTCATATTTCCGTTTTCGTTTAACAATTTTGATAATGAGGACTGACTGATATCAGTACAGGCAACCAAATCAGTCTGTCTTATTTTTTTGCGTTCCATGAGAGCCTTAATTCGTTGAATGACAGTGGCGTGATAGTAATGATAGTCATTTTTTGCGTGATCCATAGAGAACTCCTTTCAAATTTTATATTTGGATTATAACATAAAATATAGCAAATGAAAATGAATGCGAAAAGAAATTCTAAATATAATAATTACATTCTGAATAAGAATTAAAAAAGAATATTAAGTCTTAAAAAATAATATTCCTTGATTTTTAAACGAATTACATTCTTGAATTTTGTGAAAAAGTAACGAAAAATTCTTATATAATTGCTTTATGAATGAGAGAATGATACAATAAAAACGAAAAAAGTCTAGATTTGGAAGAAAGCAACGAAAGACAAGAAGGTGAGGGGATGCGATGTGGGGCAGTCAAAGAAAGGAAAGAAAAAAAGAAATCGGATGTGTGCGTTATGTATAGTCAGCATAGTGTCATGCGGAATAGGTATACTGATCTGGCAGATCGAGAACATTATTGTATTGCTAGTAGTTGACTATGCAGACATCTGTCTGTTACGGCATCTCTATAAAGCTATATATAAAAATATAGAAAATGAAATTTTCAGATACAAGAAAATACAAGCGATATGCAAATTTTTAATTGAACATATTGCAATATGGACGCTGATTTTGGGATTGGTATTTAGCAGTATAATAACTGTAAGCGCTACAGGGAAAATCTTCATTCTGAAAAATCAGCAATCTTCCGGCAAAGAAGAAACAAGCGACGTATCAAAAGAAGAGAAAGTAAAAGTAGTCAGAAATGCAAGGGCATTTTCCTGGACGGAAGACAAGTACATTCAGGATCTCGCGCTTTACTATGATGGAGAGGTTGGCAAATTAAACGAAGAGGAGCGGGCAGAGTGCAGGGCGGCATTATTGGAAGAATATGAGAATAGCAAAAGAGAAACAAGGATGGCGCCGGTGGAGTCCTCGTATCTGCAATCATACGTCCAGAGAATCGAGGAGGCAAATATCTACTATACATATTTTTTAGATGCAAAAGTGAGAGACCCTTACTACTTTGTGCAGTTGGATCAGCTTCAAAAATCGAAAGAGAAGCGGATAGAGGCAAATTCTTATCAGAAAGTATCTGAAAATATGCGTCTGATAGGAGTGAATTATATAGAAGAAGCAGGCATACCCATAGTGGGACAAGACGAGATTGCAGAATGTTACGACAAGGCGCTTATGTGGTTTGTGTCAGCTTACGGTCAGGTAATATACGAGCTTGAAACTGGTCAATGCGGAACAGGAACAGAGCAGACAGAAGCGTTGAGAGGACAGATTTCAGACGTATATACTTATTTTTCAGACGGGGAGAATGAAGAAAAAGCAGTTTTGGCAAGGGATATGTTGAAAGCGATAGAGGCATGGGAGGCAATTTATTAAGCAGAAATAAGCAAGTGGAGGGATAAATGATCATGTGCAGGAGACAGAAAAGCATGTAATGAACGAAAAGGATTTACAAATGCTGAAAGAACTGCGCCTGATGGACGATGACTTTTTTTTCTGAAGCTTTGGATGGAAAGATCGTGGCTCTGGTGTAAAACGAGCCAGATTCCACAGCAGTATGATTGACCGTACGCTTCTTTCTAAAGGCGAAGATTTTGAAGATTTAGTGGATACTTATGTGATCTTCATTACGGAAAATGATAAATTTGGTAAAGGAATCCTTCTTTGTCATATCGAGAGACGGATTGAGGAGATGGATTACGCAGTAGTTGTAAAAATGTGAACTTTCCGAAGTTCTCCAGTTGTTGTATCCAATAGTAGTTCCAGCTGGTCGCCTACCCAGTCAATATACGTCTTTTCACCAGGGATCCGTTCCACAGGCATAGATGTTTTTGAAGTACCATAAGTATCTACCATAAAATCACGATACAGCTTATAAAACTGAGCAAGCTGGTAACCGTTAGGATGCTCTTTTTTATAATCAATCCATAGAAAACTCAAGTCAGCATGTTTTCCCATTTGGATCATCTGCTCATGTATCAAATTTGAGGATTCTCCGAAACAGTTCCCAGATTTTTCAAAAAACTGCGCAATACAGAGCGTAGTTCTATAAGGCATCACTCGTTACAGCCTTCCATACGCGTATCTATGAACATTTTGGCATGGAATATACCCCGTTTGTCCGGGATGTCCCTCCCGAAAAACTGTTTGAATCCAAGCCTCCAATTGGTTACTGTACAACTTCTGGTCAAATTGACCAGAAGTCCTATAACTATATCTTGAACTTATATTTTCCTTTTCCGTAACCGGATACAGGTTCAATAATATCTGCCTGCACAAGATTGGAAAGCAATTTTGAAGCACCTGAACCTTTCAAATCAAGAAGCTCCATAACTGCACTTCTTCCAAAAACTTCATCAAAACCAAACTTCTCAAAAAGTTTATGGATATGAACATTCGTTTTTACTGAGAAATTTCTGCCTCTTTCGGAAAGTACACTTTCAATATCCACTTTTTGGACTTGAATGTCCACCTTTCCATTCTCAATATCCACTTTTGTATATTCAATGTCCACTTTTTCTTCATTTAAGCGTCCACTTATGTGAAGATTTCGATTGTGAAGCTCATTTTTCTCGTTCAAGAGTAGATTTCTGAGAAATGCTTCTAGATATTCTGTTGTTTCATGAATGTCTTTTTGTAGATTCGTATAGTTTGCACGAACAAGTGCATTTCTGAAATACCACGCATTTTCCGCAAAAATATCGTTGGTTACAGAAAACCCCAGTGTTCTTAAATATTTAATGAAGAAAACCGCCGTTGTTCTTGTATTACCTTCCCCAAAGATATGGATTTGCCATAATCTTGAAATGAATACTGCAAGATGATGAATTATCTCGTCCATTGAAAGCCCTTTATAGCTAAAAGCTCTCTCCTGCGAAAAATCATATTCAAGTGTGGTTTCCAGTTCAGACGCACTACCATACATAACGGTTGCTCCATCTAGCACCCATTCTTTCTTTGTAATATTATAATCTCTAATCTTTCCAGCATGCTTGTAAATACCTTGAAAAAGTTTGCGGTGGATAGAGATATACTCATTTGGCGAAAATGAAAACGCTGTTTCAGAAAGGATTTCCGCAATGCGGGAAGAAACCTTATCTGCTTCTTCTGTGCGCTCATCATCAGATAAATGCACGGATCTTTCCTCATAGTAGCTGTCGATAAGACTCTGTGCTTCCTTCATCGTGATTTTGCCTTCAATATTCTGAATGGCAGTATCAATCAGATATTTAGACGGTTTCAGTCCGTCCACTGCTTGAAGTCCGATTGCGGTACTCCACGCATAACCTTTATGAGCTTTATCCGGCTCAGACTCTCTCAAATATTCCTTAAATGGGTCTTTTTCCATTTCCACTACCTCGCTTCATAATCGACCATTTCCAACTGCTGATATACTTTTCCAAACATTTCTCCCTCTATATCAATTATCTGATAAAGTAGTTCTTCGTTATGCAGTTCATTTGATTTTCCAATAGAATCACTAATTCTGATTTAAATTTGGCGGAGAAATTTCTTCTTGTTCGAGACATAATAACAATCCTTCTTTCTCTAATATTTACAGTATATCAGATTCATTAAGAAATGTCTCTTGAAGTGTCTTAAATTACGATACCATTATATGGGTTACATATATTGGAAATTTAACTACCAATTTGGCTAATTATAACAGAATAATAGGAGAAAATGAAGGGTAATGTGCGATATAGATAGTTACCATACAAAAAGGTTGACCTTTATCTAAGTGTTGGTTATACTATAAGTAGGTGATAATATGAATTTATTGGAAAATGCGGTTGTGCAAGAGCAGCGGCGAATTGAGTATATGATAAAGAAATATGAGACAGAACTTACTACTTTGCCGAAAGGTGCTCTGATTGCCAAAATGATTAAAGGAAATCAATATTACTATTTACAGTATCGCAGCGGGAAAAAGACAATTTCAAAGTATGTCGGGAGAGCAGGAGATAAAGTTGAAAGATTGCAGCAACAGATTGAACGGCGCAGGCATATTCAGGTCATGCTGAAAGCCTTGTCTGAAGAATATGCTATAACACAGAAAATGATGGAGGTTTGCATATGATCGTATATCATGGAAGCAATATGGTAGTAGACCATCCAAGATTAGTCCGTCAGAATCGGACATTAGATTTTGGATATGGTTTCTATACAACATTCAATAAAGACCAGGCAGTAAATTTTGCAGAAAAAGTAACGGCCCGGAGGGAAACAGGCATTCCTTGTGTCAGTATGTATGAAACGGCCGAGTTAGAAGAACTGAAAAACAAATATAAACTCCTGTTTTTTTCAGAACCAAATGAAGAATGGTTGGATTTCGTATTTGCAAATCGCAATGGGAGTTATGAAGGGATAAGTTATGATATTATTTTCGGGCCAGTAGCTAATGATACTATTTACCGGACGTTTATTGCTTATGAGGAAGGTATTTTAACAAAGGATGAGACGATTGCCAGACTGAAGGTTAAAAAACTGTATAATCAGATGACTTTTACGACAGCAAGTTCTTTAAAAGAGTTAAAATATATAGGGCAGTTGCCGATAGGGAGGGATTGCAATGAGTGAAAAGGGAATCAAAGGAATGTTGGAACTCATCGTACCGCGCCTGCTCCGTATGATAATGGAAAAACAGTTACTTACAGAGAAAGAAGCCTTAACACAGCTATATGCGTCTGACCTTTATCGTCAGTTAGAGCGAGAGGAAACGAAGCTCTGGCATTTAAGTATTCCTACCTTATATGAAATGTGGCTGGAGGAAAAGGAGAGCGGGCATATTACTTACCCAGAGGAGGTCTGAGTATGGATGAAAAAACGAATTTTATTGTATATTGTATAGAAGAATATAAAAATGCAAAGGGGATGAATGGAAAAAACGTCATTGATCTGTTTAATCGGTATCGTGTGATTGAGTATATTCGGGACTATTACGAAGCGCTTCATACTACTGGCAGGCAGTATATTGTTGACGATATTAATATGTATATCGAGGCAAGGCAGTCATCTATGGGGTAAGGGGACTTCAGTGAAAAGCGATGAAAGAATGTATCCAGGGGGAAGCCCCTGGATATTTCAAGTTACAAATTTTATTTTTGTAGTAAGGTGTGACGAACCTCATGGTGTGGGAAGTCTTAGTAAATTATTTGTGATGGTTTTGGATTAAAATAACTTTATACATAGAAATTACTTGTTAGTGATTTCATGAGCTGTCATCAAACTGCTCACATCAGTTGGTATAATGGTCTCATAAAATTAATCTGGTGATATCTTGAGAAATTTGCTATAATCATCTTATAGAATTCCTCTGCAAATGGAGGAATAAAATGGGAAGAACAAAACGATTAAAGGAACTTACGATCAAAGATAATTTTATGTTCGGCGCAGTGATGATGGACGAAGATAATTGCAAAGGTCTTTTAGAAAGAGTGTTGGAGATACCGATCGATCGAGTGGATGTCAGTAAAGAAAAAAGTATCGTGTATCATCCGGAGTATAAAGGTGTCCGCCTGGATGTGTATGCAAAAGATGAGAAGCAGACGCGTTATAACGTGGAAATGCAGGTGGAGAGAAAGCCGGCACTTGGAAAGAGAAGCCGTTATTATCAGAGTCAGATGGACATGGAGATGTTGCTGACCGGAGAAGATTATACGGAACTTCCGGATACCTATGTTATTTTTATCTGTGATTTTGATCCATTTGGAAAAGAAAAGTATCGTTATACCTTTCGGACAACGTGTCAGGAATCTGAAAATGTGGATTTGGAAGATGGGCGAACCACTGTGTTTTTAAATACCCGTGGAAAGAACGAAAGTGAGGTTCCGGGAGAATTGGTCACATTTCTGCAGTACATGAAAGAGGATCTTGAGGGAAGCGAAAAGGAGTTTCACGACCCATATGTGGAGCAGTTACAGAAGTTTATCCGCAACGTTAAGGGAAGCCGGGAGATGGAGGAACGCTTTATGATTTTTGAAGAGATGCTGAAAGAAGAACGGGCTGCCGGATTTGCAAAAGGGCGTGCTGAAGGAGTTGCAGAGGGGCGAATTTCTGAGAGTAAGGATACGTTACTCTTATTTTTGCAGAATCTTGGAACGGTTCCTAAAGTACTTTCGGATCAAATTGAAGAACAAGGTGATTTGGATGTACTGAAGAAGTGGATCGGGCTTGCGTTCAAGTCGAAATCCGTGGAAGAGTTTGTAAAGAAGATAAAATAAGAATCTACGTCGGAGAATATCCGATCTAATATCATCAGCCGTGGCTGTTCTGGCCGGGGCTGATGATAAAAAGGAACAAGTCAATGCCGTTTCGGGCAGATATTCAAAGAAGAGCAGAGGAATTCTATATTTTGTAGGTAAGTATATATATTCAGCGGCTGGAAAAGATGCAATTGTAGTAGTCATGTGATATACTGTTTTTATCTTTTTCTTATAGAATTAATTGTTGTTGACTCCATAAATTAACATAAACGGAATATTCAAGAGGATTATTACTGTAAATTTGGAGTGACAAAGAGGTTGGCCATACCTCATAACCCCGCATAAATACTGGGTATGTGGAGTTTTGCTCATGGCTAAAAGTTAAAATAATCGAGGTGATGGAAATGCCATTGACAAGGATTGAAGCAGAAAATTTTACAGTATTTGAAGATATTACGATACCATTCAGCAAGGGGTTAAATGTATTAGTTGGAGAAAATGGCATGGGAAAAACTCATATCATGAAGCTGGCTTACGCAGCATGTCAGGCATCGAGACATGATGTGTCGTTTTCTCAGAAGACAACTATGCTTTTCCGTCCAGATCAGTCTAGTATTGGGCGACTGGTAAACAGAAATAAGAATGGTAACAATACAGCAAAGATCTTAGTGGAATCCGATACAGCGAAAATAGGAATGCTGTTTTCTACTAAGACAAAAAAATGGGATGCGGAGATTAAGACAGAGGAAAAGTGGGAAAAGCAGATGTCGGATCTTTCCAGCGTATTTATTCCGGCAAAAGAAATTCTGTCTAATGCCTGGAATCTGGATGCTGCGGTCAAATTGGGAAATGTAGAATTTGATGATACTTATCTGGATATTATTGCAGCTGCAAAGATTGATATTTCCAGAGGCGTGGATTCAGCTGCAAGAAAAAAGTATCTGGATATTTTGCAGAAAATTAGTTCAGGGAAAGTAACCTTGCATGATGATAGATTCTATCTGAAACCAGGCACGCAGGCAAAACTGGAATTCAATCTGGTAGCAGAGGGGTTGAGGAAAATAGCATTACTATGGCAGTTGATTAAGAATGGAACGCTTGAAAAGGGGGCTGTGTTATTCTGGGATGAACCAGAGGCAAATATTAATACTAAATATATTCCGGTATTGGCTGAATTATTGATTATGTTGGAAAGTGAAGGAGTACAGATTTTTGTTTCTACCCACGACTATTTCCTATCTAAATATATTGAGGTAAAGCGAAGCAAAGAAAGTGATATCCAGTACATTTCTCTATATAAAGATGAAGAAGAAAAGGTGCAGTGTGAGACAGCACCGGAATTTGAATTGTTGGATCATAATGCAATTATGGATACTTTTCGACAGCTTTACAGAGAAGAAATTGGGGTGGTACTAAAGTGAAAGTTATAACAGAGTCTGAAATGAATTTTGGAAAATTTGATGAAACAAATTTATTTCATATTGAAGATTCTAAAATTTACAAAGATCTTGGTTCGGGAATAAAAACAGTTGAGTTCATTCTGAAATATGATGAAAATAGTATTGTGTTTCTGGAAGCGAAAAAAAGCTGCCCAAACGCTGTAAATCGTTATGAATCAGAAGAAAAAGAGCAGAAATTTGAAGAATATTACTTGTCTATAACCGAGAAGTTTATTGCATCCTTGCAGATTTATCTGGCTACAATTTTGGATAAGTTTCAGAATACTGAGGAAGTGGGATCTAATCTGAAAACAGTGAATAAAATGAGAGAGATACAATTAAAATTTATCCTTGTTGTTAAAAATGCAGAAGATATTACATGGCTGGCAGGACCATTGGCAGAATTAAAAGCAAGATTGATTCAGATTCGGAAAATATGGGGGGTCGAGATTGCTGTATTAAATGAAGAACTTGCAGGAGAATATAAATTGACTTGCTCACGACCCATATGTGGAGCAGTTACAGAAGTTTATCCGCAATGTTAAGGGAAGCCGGGAGATGGAGGAACGCTTTATGATTTTTGAAGAGATGCTGAAAGAAGAACGGGCTGCCGGATTTGCAAAAGGGCGTGCTGAAGGAGTTGCAGAGGGGCGAATTTCTGAGAGTAAGGATACGTTACTCTTATTTTTGCAGAATCTTGGAACGGTTCCTAAAGTACTTTCGGATCAAATTGAAGAACAAGGTGATTTGGATGTACTGAAGAAGTGGATCGGGCTTGCGTTCAAGTCGAAATCCGTGGAAGAGTTTGTAAAGAAGATAAAATAAGAATCTACGTCGGAGAATATCCGATCTAATATCATCAGCCGTGGCTGTTCTGGCCGGGGCTGATGATAAAAAGGAACAAGTCAATGCCGTTTCGGGCAGATATTCAAAGAAGAGCAGAGGAATTCTATATTTTGTAGTTTGATGATTAGCATAAATATATGGTATCTGTTATAATGAGAGTTAGAAAGTGTGGAAATACTGAAAGGAAGGAATCGGTTTTAGAAGACGAAAGGGGATGATATGCCATGGGCATTTATTTAAATCCGGGAGCAGCAGGGTTTAAAATGTCTTTAAATTCCGAAATATTTGTTGATAAAAGCGAACTGTTAGATGTGACAAATCGCTATGTGAATACACAACAGAGGTTTATGTGTGTCAGTCGTCCGAGGCGTTTTGGAAAGTCAATGGCAGCAGATATGCTGGCAGCCTATTATGATTGCGGGGATGATACAGAGGAATTATTTGAAGGACTTTCCATCAGTCAGTGTAAGTCTTACCGAAAACATTTGAATCAGTATGATGTGCTGAAGATTAATATGCAGGAATTTTTAAGCAGATCAGATGATGTGGAAGGGATGCTTACATTAATGCAAAGAAGAATTCTGTCTGATTTAAAGCAGAAATATCCGGAATATGTACGGGAGGAGGATCTTGTCTTTGCAATGCAGGATGTGTATTCTCATACAAAACGTTCTTTTGTAATCTTGATTGATGAATGGGATTGTTTGTTTCGTGAGTATCAGCAGGATCAGAAAGCCCAGAAAAAGTATCTGGATTTTTTGCGTGCGTGGCTGAAAGATCAGGATAATGTAGCATTTGCTTATATGACGGGGATTTTGCCAATTAAGAAATATGGTTCCCATTCGGCATTGAATATGTTTACGGAATATTCTATGACAGAACCGGGGGAGCTGGCTGCGTATTTTGGGTTTACAGAAAATGAAGTAAAAAATCTTTGCATGGAGTATGGAATGGATTTTGAAGAAGCAAAGGCGTGGTATGAGGGGTATGGTTTGATTACGCACAAACAGGACAGAGATATTTGCTATTCTATGTACAGTCCAAAATCTGTTGTGGAAGCAATGCTTCGCCACAAATTCGGAACTTATTGGAATCAGACAGAAACTTATGAGGCGTTAAAAGTTTATATTCAGATGAATATGGATGGTTTGAAAGATGCGATAGTTGGGATGCTGGCAGGAGAGAGTATTCGGATTAATACGGGAACATTCAGTAATGATATGACTACTTTTGCTACCAGAGATGATATTCTGACTTTATTGGTGCATTTAGGATATTTGACTTATGATGGAATTTTAGAATCAGTGAGTATTCCAAACAAAGAGGTTTCCAAGGAATATGTGAATGCTATTAGTACCATGGATTGGAAGGAAGTGATTACCTCTGTAGAGGAATCCCGCAGACTTTTGGAGTCACTTTGGAATATGGATGGTGAAGCAGTGGCGGAAGGTATTGATCGGGCGCATCGTGAAATCTCTATTTTGCAGTATAATGATGAGAATTCCCTAAGTTGTACGATTAATCTGGCTTTTTATTTTGCAAGAGAATATTACACGATTATCAGGGAATGTCCGTCAGGAAAAGGGTTTGGAGACATTTGTTTTATCCCCAGAAAGTTGCATGCAGATAAACCGGCAGTAGTTATAGAATTGAAGTGGAATAAAAGTGCGAAAGGTGCGATCGATCAGATTAAAGAGAAACAGTATATAGATGCCTTGAAGGATTATGAAGGAAATCTGTTGCTGGCAGGAATTAATTATGACAGGGAGACGAAAAAACATACTTGTATGATTGAAAAGATGAATATATCATAAAAGAAAAGAGCGAGGAGAGGAACATATGAAAAGTTTATTGATTCTCGGAGCAGGAGGCTTCGGGCAGATGGTGAAGGAAACAGCGATCCAGCTGGGGTATGAGGAGATCGTATTTCTTGACGATGCGGCGTTTGGAAAGGACGTAGTCGGAAAGTGCTGCGACTATACGGCCAAGTATGGAGAATACAAGACGGCAGTAGCGGCATTTGGGAATAATCATACGAGACTATTCTGGACAGACAAATTGCTGGAGGCAGGATATGAAGTGCCATCGATCGTGCATCCGTCTGCAATTGTGAGTCCAAGTGCGGTTTTGGGACCTGGATGTTTTATTATGCAGCGCGCGGTAGTGAATACGCACACCCATGTGGATCGGGCGGCGCTTGTCAACAGCGGAGCAGTTGTGGATCACGATTCGGTGGTATGCGCCGGAGCGCATGTGGGGCTTGGAAGTGTGGTAAAAGCAAACTGTACGATCGAGCAGGAGAAGAAGGTAGAGGCAGGAGAAGTCATCTTCTCTACCAGAAGAAAGATCGAAGGTGTGGACAGCAGAGCGCTTGAGGATGCACTGTATGCATTTGGATTCGGTCCCCAGTGCAGTTATGTAAAACCGTTTGGGGAAGGGCACATCAATGAGACTTACGCAGTATATATGCCGATGGAAGATGGCACAGAGAAGCCATTATACGTACTGCAGAGAATCAATATCAATGTGTTCAAAGAGCCTGGTAAGGTAATGGAGAATATTTTCGGAGTGACAGAGTTTTTACGGGATGTGATCCGTCGGGAAGGCGGAGATCCGGATCGTGAGACACTGGCCTACATCAAGACGAAGAGCGGGGAGACATATTTTGAGGATGATGAAGGTCAGCCATGGCGCTGTGCGAATTTTATCGCCAATTCTGTGTGCTATCAGATGGTGGAGCGTCCGGAGCAGTTTTACCAGTCAGCCAGAAGTTTTGGTCACTTTTTGAAGCAGCTTGGGGAATATCCGGCAGAAAGTCTTTATGAGACGATCCCGAATTTCCACGACACGGTAAAACGATTTGAAGCGTTTGCACAGGCTGTAGAGCGAGATGTGAAGAACCGCGCCCGTCTGTGCCGTTCGGAGATTGAATTTGCACTGGCGAGAGAAAAAGACTGTGGAGCTCTGATGAGCAGGATGGAAGCAGGTGTTCTGCCGCTGCGTGTGACACACAATGATACAAAACTGAATAATATTTTATTTGACGCAGAGTCCGGAAAAGGATTGTGTATCATTGATCTGGATACGATCATGCCGGGACTGGCAGCCAATGATTTTGGAGATTCGATTCGTTTTGGCGCATCTACGGCGGAAGAAGATGAACGTGATCTGGACAAGGTCCATTTTGATATCAATCTGTATGAGCTGTATGTGAAAGGGTATCTGGAGATGGCAAGAGATGTTCTGACACCGGAGGAGCTGGAGAGTCTTCCGTGGGGTGCAAGATTGATGACATTCGAATGCGGAATCCGGTTCCTGATGGATTTTCTGCAGGGAGATACGTATTTCAAGACGGCATATCCGGAGCACAACCTGGTTCGTGCCCGTACACAGTTCAGACTGGTACAGGAGATGGAAGATCAGTTTGATGAAATGTGTCGGATTGTGAGAGAGTTCAGATAGCGGCCAACAAAATTACAAGAAAAAAGTAAGGCCAGTTTAGATATTCTAAGCTGGCTTTGACTCTCTCTTTGATGCAATTACCAGGCGACAATACATAATAATTTCGCCAATAACGATAGAAATACAGATGATACCACCAATAATCAAACGCTCCATTTTTTTCTCCTTTTAAGATACTACGGTTCTTATAGAAGTATATACATTTGTGCATTGTTATATGCAGGAAACAGGTGGCAAAATATGGAAAGTCGGTTTTAAATTGACAAAAAAATTAAGAAGTGATACTCTTGAATAGAGACTGCAAATTTTTAGAATAGGAGGAAATGTGGATGAGTGGATATATTGATATGCATTGCCATATTTTACCTGAAGTAGATGATGGGGCAGAAAGTATAGAAGAGACTGTTCAGATGCTTCAAATTGCGTATCAGGAAGGAATCCGCTGTATTATAGCCACACCGCATCATCATCCAAAGCGGGGGAAAGAAAGTCCGAAAGTACTTAGGAAAAAATTGAGATTAGTTAGAAGAGAAGCTGAAAAAATCGATAAAAAATTTCGTGTTTATCTGGGGACAGAAGTGTTTTTTGGGCAGGATATACCTGAAAAACTAAAAGCCGGAACCGTTTTATCTATGAACAAAAGAGCGTGCGTACTTTTGGAGTTCTCTCCGATGGATAGTTTCTCCTATATTCAGCAGGGAATACAGACTGTGCAGATGGCAGGGTATGAAGTGATACTGGCACATGCAGAGAGATATATGTGTTTACTGGACAAGCCGGAGCGGATCGAGTATTTATGGAAGATGGGAACATTGATACAGATCAATTCCAGCAGCATCACAGGTGGAAGTGGAAGAAAAGTTAAAAAGTTTGTCAGACAGCTTCTGGCTCAGCAGATGGTGCATTGTGTCGGAACAGATGCTCACGGGATAGAATACAGAGAGCCGAGAATGCAAAAGGCGGCAGAGTATGTAGAACGAAAATATGGAAAAGAATACATGAGGAGGATATTTTTCAGCAATGCAAAAGAGCTGCTGAAAAAAAGAAAAGAAAATGAGTCAGAATAACATGAATACGAGAACAGTAAATGATGGGATAGACCTGTTAGATCTGTGTAAATCAATACTCAGAAAAGTACATCTGGTCATTTTGGCGGGAATTTTAATGGCGTTCGCTGCAATTCTGGTTACAAAATTATTTGTGACGCCAATGTATACATCTACAACAAAGATGTATGTCCTGTCAAAGCAAGACAGTGAAACAGCTGTTACATCAGGTGATCTTCAGGTGGGATCTCAGTTGATCAAAGACTACGTAGAGCTTGTAAAAAGCCGTTCCGTTATGGAACAGGTGATCAATATTTTAGGAGTTGATATGGATCCGGATAAACTCAGTGATGCGATCACCGTATCGAATGCAGCCGACACCCGGATTTTGAGTATTTCTGTAAAAAATGAAAATCCAAAACTTGCAAAAGAGCTGGCTGATACAGTTCGTGAGGTTGCAAGTGTACAGATTAAAGATATTACCTATGCAGATTCCGTCAATACAGTAGAAGAAGGCAATCTGCCAAAGAGCCCCAGTTCTCCGAATACAATGAAAAATGCAATGTTTGGTGGTATTCTGGGAGTACTTATTGCATTTGCAGTGATCATCGTGCGTTATGTTTTAGATGATTCGATCAAGACACCAGATGATGTTGAACATTATCTGGAATTGACAGTCTTGTCCTCTATTCCAGTCGCATCTGATACATCTGATATAAAAGAAAATAAGAAGAGCTTTAGCCAAAGAGTATTTCGGAAGGAATAGAAGAACAATCAGAAAGGGAAAATAAGATGCTGGAAGTTGAATTAAAGGATTTGGAAAAAGACTATCGAAGTGACGAAGCATATAAAATGCTGAGAACAAATATCGAGTTTTCGGGAGAAAAAAATAAAGTACTGGTGTTTACAAGCTGTACACCGGGTGAAGGGAAAAGTACAGTGTCTCTGTCTGTTGCTGAATCATTGGCACAAAGTGGAAAAAAAGTACTGTTCGTAGATGCAGATCTGCGTAAGTCTGTACTCGCCGGCCGGCATGGAGTGCATGGAGAACTGAAAGGGCTCAGCCATTTTCTGTCCGGAAAAGAGAAAGTGGAGGATGTAGTGTGCAAGACACAGATAGAAAACCTGATGATGATCTTTGCAGGAATTGTGCCGCCTAATCCGGCAGAGCTGTTAGGGCAGGAAAAGTTTGAAGGTCTGATTACAAGCGGAAGAAAGGTGTATGATTATATTATTATTGATGCTCCTCCGCTTGGGAATGTCATTGATGCTGCGATCATAGCGAAAGTTTGTGATGCATCTGTACTTGTTGTTTCTGCGAATGTGATCAGCCGTAAGTTTGCCAAGACAATCAAAAAGCAGCTGGAGCGTTCAGAGTGTCCGATTTTAGGAGTGGTTCTTAACAAAGTAGATATGAACCAGAATAAATATTATGGAAAATATTATGGGAATTACGGAGAAAAGAAATAGAGGATAGATGAAATGAAGCGAGGATTATTGGGGGTCATATTGGCTGCAGTCTGTGTAATCTTAGGGGTTGCCATTGTATATGTAGATTCCGCACAAGATGACAATGCGCCTACAATTACAGTGGGCGACGAACCGGTTGTTTACCAGGAGGGCGCCGGGACAAAAGATTTACTGGCAGGGGTAAAAGCAGAAGACAAGGAAGATGGAGATCTTACAAAAGAAGTTTTTGTAGAAAAGATCGTTCCGGTCAAAGACAATAAAGCAATTGTATATTATGGAGTGTTAGATAAGCATCAGAATGTAGGGACAGCAACAAAAGAGGTGGAGTATCTTACGGGAGATGCCCAGACGGGCGGGGGACGTCCGACATTGCAGCTTACAACCGGCAGTGCAGATGTTCCGGTCGGAGGACCGTTTGATCCAATGGGATATATTGCATCAGTGTCAGATGATACGGACAGTCCGGAGACTCTGAAAGCTGCGATTACAGTAGACGGAGCATATGATATTGCTCAGCCGGGTGTCTACCAGCTGACATATACAGTAAGAGACAGTGCAGGAAATACATCGGACCCACAGAATTTAACTCTGACGGTTCACTAAACTAAAGGAGGAGCGTGCAGTGAAGAACAAACGAAAAAAAACGAGAAGAAAATACCATGTAGCTGGAATTTGTATTACATTGATACAATTGATCTTATCCATTCTGCTTTTAGTACTGGCAGGAAATAATGGGATGATTCCGGGAAAATACCTGATTCCGATAGGTGTTGTTCTTGTGGTATTGTTTGGCGTCGCATTTGGTTTACAGTTTTTGCGGGGAAAGGGATATATCGTCGGGATTGTGATCAGTATCCTGGTAGATATCCTGATGGCAGCAGGTATCTTCTCTATTTATAAAGCAGACAAACTGTTAGGCGATGTAGGCGGAGCAACGTATAAGACAGACAATATGATCGTTGTTGTACGGGCAGATGATCCGGCCGAGACGTTGATGGATGCGAAAGACTATCGTTATGGTATTCAGACAAGTCTGGATACTGAAAATACAAATAAGATGCTGGAAGACGTTCAGAAGTCCGTTGGAAGAACTGTCAAGGTACAGGAATATGCCACAATCCAGGAAGAAGCAGAAGCCCTTCTGTGGGGAAGAGTTGACGCTGCGATTTATAATGAAGCGCTGGCAAGCGTGATTGAGGAAAGTATTGATGATTATTCTTCTCAGGTAAAAGTGTTATATCAGTATGGAATCGAGACAGAGATTGTAAAAGAAGAAAAAGATGTAAATGAGCCATTTAATGTCTATATCAGTGGTATTGATGTATCGGGTGAAATCTCTACGACCAGCCGGAGTGATGTCAATATTATTATGACAGTCAATCCAAAGACAAGAAAAATCCTGCTCACATCTACACCGAGAGACTATTACGTACCAATTCCGGGAGTTTCGGGAGAGCAGAGAGACAAGCTTACCCATGCAGGTATTTATGGAGTAGATAAGTCCATGGAGACATTGGAAAGTTTATATGGAATTGATATTACCTATTACGCACGAGTAAACTTTACATCACTGATGACGATCGTCGATGCACTTGGAGGAGTAGACGTTCAGTCAGAGTACGAATTTGAAGCCGGAGGATATCACTTTAATCAGGGAACAAACCATCTGGATGGAAAAGCTGCACTTGCATTCTCAAGAGAGAGACACAGCTTTGAAGATGGAGATAACCAGCGCGGACGAAATCAGGAAGCTGTTCTCACAGCGATTCTGAACAAGGCTATGAGTCCTGCCATTTTGACAAAGGCATCATCGATCATCTCCAGTGTATCCAACAGTGTGGAGACAAATATGACAAGCGATGAGATGGCTAAATTTATAAATATGCAGCTTTCCGAAGGAGGAAGCTGGCAGATCGAGTCTACAGCAGCCGTAGGTAACGGAGATACGCAGACATGCTTTTCTTCCGGAGCACAGCCGTTATATGTTATGTGGCCGGACGAGGCTTCTGTAGCGATGATCACACAGAAAATGCAGCAAATATTATCTGGTCAATAATATATCGTAGTTCAGTTGAAAGACCGTAGTTTTCATTGTATTGGTAATGGAATCTGCGGCTTTTTTCATGTGCAGGTGTATTAAAATAGATATATGTGAAGCAGTATGTTTATAAACAAATGTAAAATTATTGCATAAAATAACGAGCAGAGTTGAAAAATAGCAGAATTTGTAGTAAAGTGAAATCGATGACGCTTCTTTATAAAAATTTTATAAAGAATGCGGGGTTGGGGATGGAAAAATGATCCAAAAATCTTGAGAATGGAGAGAAGCGGGAGGAAATTTTGTGGAAAAAAGATTGAATCAAAAGAAAACTAATGCGGTTCGGTATACGAAAAAGAAACTTGAACACTGGCAGGTTGTGTCTATAGCACTGGCCGGGTATGATGCAATTGCAATTATTTTGTCGTTTTTTCTGGCACTGTGGTTTCGGTTTGACTGCAGATATTCTTTGATACCGAAAGAATATCTGGGAGCTTATTTCAAGTTTATCGGAATTTATGCAGTGTTTTCATTGTTTGTGTTTTTACGTTTACGTCTGTACAACAGTATCTGGCGGTTTGCAAGTTACAGTGAATTGATGAGAATGATACTTGCGACAGCAATTACATTTGTATTTCACTGTGTGGGAATTACATTCCTGTTTAGAAGAATGCCGATGTCCTATTATTTCTTCGGAATTATGGTCCAGTTTGGGCTGACTCTGGCAGTGCGGTTTGCATACCGGTTTGTCTTACTGGAGAGAAGTAAGCGAAAAAAAGAAGAAGAGATTGCAAAAGCAAAGAAAGTGCTTTTGATCGGAGGAGGAAAGGCCGGTCAGATTATTCTGCGTGATATCAAGACGGCACAGGAACTGAAAGATATTGTATGCTGCATTATCGATGACAATCCGAATAAATGGGGAAGATACATAGAGGGCGTTCCGATTGTCGGAGGGCGGGATGATATTATGTCCTGTGTGGAGCGTTATCATATTGATAAGATCATTGTGGCGCTTCCAAGTGCGACAGCAGAAGAAAAACGTGATATTTTAAATATTTGTAAAGAGACAGGATGTGAACTGAAGAACCTGCCGGGAATCTATCAGTTCCTTACCGGAGAAGTAAAAGTGAGTGCGCTGCGGGATGTGGCTGTAGAGGAACTGCTTGGACGTGATCCGATCAAAGTCAATATGGAAGAGATCCATGAGTTTATCAATGGCAAGAAGGTAATGGTGACCGGAGGAGGCGGAAGTATCGGTTCGGGGCTTTGCCGTCAGATTGCTTCATATAACCCGAAACAACTCATTATTTTTGATATCTATGAAAATAACGCATATGATATTCAGCAAGAGCTGAGAAAGAAATACCCAAATCTGAATCTGGTCGTTTTAGTCGGTTCTATCCGGGATTCCAGAAGAATCAATTCTGTCTTTGAGACGTATAAACCGGATGTTGTGTACCATGCGGCTGCTCACAAGCATGTGCCTCTTATGGAAGACAGTCCGTGTGAATCCATCAAAAACAATGCGATCGGAACTTACAAGACTGCATATGCAGCAATGATGAACGGCTGTCAGAGATTTGTGCTGATTAGTACAGATAAGGCGGTCAATCCGACAAATATTATGGGAGCAAGTAAGCGACTTTGCGAGATGATCATCCAGTCTTTTGACCGTATAATCAAAGACGGAACACCGGAAAAGCTGCCAATTCTGTATGCACATGCTGATGATGAAGACGGTGCAATGGTAAAACAGAAATTTTCGGCAGATATCAAGACCGAATTTGTAGCAGTTCGTTTTGGAAACGTGCTGGGAAGCAATGGATCGGTAATTCCGCTGTTTAAAAAGCAGATTGCAGCAGGAGGTCCGGTCACAGTCACACATCCGGATATTATCCGTTATTTTATGACAATTCCTGAAGCTGTCAGTCTGGTGCTGCAGGCGGGAACGTATGCGCATGGCGGTGAGATCTTCGTACTTGATATGGGAAGTCCGGTGAAGATTGATACACTGGCAAGAAACCTGATCAAGCTGTCCGGCATGAAGCCTGATATTGATATAAAAGTAGAGTATACCGGACTGAGACCGGGAGAAAAACTTTATGAAGAGAAACTGATGGCCGAGGAAGGTCTGAAGAAAACAAGAAATGAATTGATCCATATCGGATGTCCGATTCCTTTTGAAGTTGAAAAGTTTTTAAAAGAACTGCAGACTTTGATGGATATGGCATATGCAAATGCAGAAGATATCCGTAAAAAAGTGGAGGAAGTTGTAACGACTTATCACCCGGCGGGAGAACATGGAAGCGAGAAAAAAGGTGAAGTGTATGAGAGATTGCTGGGGGAAGAAAGTGAAGCGCAGCAGAAATTGGCATAACAGCACAGTTGCAACGATGAATATTTAATTGAAAAAGTAAACGGGAGTAAGCATATATGTCAATCGATAAGAAAAAGATTGGAAACATTATTAAAATTGCAGTAATCGGAACAGGGACAGCTTTTATAGGATTAAATATTATTGCAAAAAAGAAAAAAGAAGATTCTGTTTTTGAAAAAGAAATGGAACAGAAGAATCCTTTGGAAGGTAAGAAAGTTATTTTTGTGGAAGATGAAAATGATGAAGAAAATGCAGATGGAGTCAGAGGACATTTAGAAGCTGTCGGAGAGACTAAAAAAAGTAAGGGAATTTACGATAGATACGTTAAGAGAGCCATAGATATTGTGCTCTCTTTTGGTGGTTTAGTACTGTTGTCTCCTGTTTATACAGCAATCGCCATTGCGATTAAAATTGATGATCCAGGACCAGTACTTTTTACACAAAAGAGAGTTGGTCAGAATAAGGAATTCTTTAAGATACATAAGTTTCGTAGTATGAAGATGAGTACTCCACATGACGTACCTACACATATGTTGGGAGATCCGGATCAGTATATTACAAGGGTTGGAAAGTTTTTGAGAAAACACAGTTTGGATGAACTGCCACAGATTTGGGATATTTTCATTGGAAATATGTCTGTTATTGGTCCTCGTCCTGCTCTTTGGAATCAGGATGTGCTGATTGCAGAACGTGAGAAATACAATGCAAATGATGTAAAACCGGGACTGACAGGTTGGGCACAGATCAACGGAAGAGATGAACTGGAAATTCCGGTAAAAGCCAAGCTGGATGGAGAGTATGTGGAAAAAGAAAGTTTGCTATTTGATATAAAATGCTTTTTAGGAACAGTTGGTAAAGTGGCAAAAGATGACAGTGTGGTTGAAGGCGGAACGGGAACTAGAAAAGAAACTAGAAAAGATTATACTGAAGAAAAGTCAAATGCAGAAATCATAGGTGATATTGGATTTGGAGAAGCGGTAGTTGTAGACAAAGAGGTTCAAAAAAGAGTTCTTATTACGGGAGCAGGGTCATATATTGGCGAGTCGTTTGAAAGATATGCAAAAAAGTATTATGGAAAAAATTTGATTATCGATACTGTAGATATGCAAAATACTGATTGGAAAAACACAAATTTTTCCTCTTATGATGTTGTATATCATGTGGCAGGAATTGCACATGCAGATGTAGGGAAGGTATCGGAACAGATAAAGCAGAAGTATTATGATGTAAATACAAATCTTGTCATAGAAGTAGCAAACAAGGCTAAAAGTGAAGGTGTAAAAGAATTTATATTTATGTCATCAATGATTGTTTATGGGGACTCTGCACCTTATGGAAGTAAAAAGATAATTGATGAAAATACGATGCCTAACCCATCTAATTTTTATGGAGACTCCAAGTTACAAGCAGATGTAGGTATAAGAGATTTGGCAGATGATAACTTTAAAGTTATTGTTTTGAGGCCACCGATGATTTATGGAAAAGGCAGTAAGGGTAATTATCCAACACTGGCGAAACTGGCAAAGAGATTACCGATTTTTCCAAATGTAGACAATGAAAGATCCATGCTCCATATTGATAATTTGTGTGAATTTCTTTGTCAAATTATGTTGATAAAAGAATTCACTAGAGATGCCGTTGTGCTTTTCCCTCAAAATGCAGAGTGGACGAAGACTGTGGATATGGTAAAAGAGATTCGTGCTGTGGTTGGTGGTGATATTAAAAAAAGTACACTTCTTTTGCCAGTTGTTTTGATTGCTAGTAAAATCCCCGGAAAGATCGGTGGATTGGTTAATAAAGCATTTGGTAATAGTACTTATGTACAAACAATTTCGCAATATGAAGGTATTGATTATAGAGTGGTTGATTTGAGAGAATCAATTATTAGAACAGAAGGCATTGGAGCGAGAGATAATAAAAAACCAAAGGCGTTGCTTCTAGCTTCAGTAGCATCTATGATTGATCAATTTAATATGCAGAATATTCAAATATTATTGGAGCAGGGTTATGAAGTTGATGTAGCATGCAATTTTTATGAAGGGAATAATTGTTCTGAAAAAAAAATAGAGCAATTATTACAAAAATTTGATAAGCAAAAAGTAAATGCATTTCAAATCGATTTTTCTAGAAATGTGTTTAATATTGGAGCTGACATAAAAGCTTTTAGACAAGCTAATAGAATAATGTTGAATAAAACAAATCCAATAAATAGTGGTAGAGGAATAAATTCTAATAAGTATGAATTAGTCCACTCTCATAGTCCAATTGGCGGAATTATAGGACGATTAGTGGCTAAAAGGCATAAAGCTAAATCTATTTATACAGCTCATGGTTTCCATTTTTATAAAGGAAGCTCTAAAAAGAATTGGATATTATTTTATCCGATTGAAAAATTGTTTTCGTTTTTGACGGATATTCTTATTACGATTAATGACGAAGATTACAAATTAGCAAAAGAAAAATTTAGAGCAAAAAAGGTGTATAAGATACCTGGAATAGGAGTGGAGATTTCTAAATTTCAAATAGATGATTTTGATAGATGTAGATACAGAGACTTTTTAGGGCTCTCATCAGATGATTTTATGATATTGTCAGTTGGAGAGTTAAATGATAATAAAAATCATGAATTAATAATGAAGGCAATGTCAAAAATGAATGATGAACACATACAGTATTTTATTGCTGGAATTGGGAAAAATAAGGAAAAGTATGAAAATCTAATTAAAGAATTGAAAATAGAGAATCAAGTACATTTATTAGGGTTTAGAACAGATATTGTTGAGTTAAATCATTGTGCGGATGTGTTTGCTTTTCCATCTATTAGAGAAGGGTTAGGAATGGCTGCAATAGAGGCATTGGCTTGTGGTACTGTAATATGTGGAATGAATACTCGAGGAATTAACGAGTATGTAATCAATGATCAAACGGGATATTTATTTGATAATGATGTGGAACATTGTATAAATGCTTTAAATAAAATAAAAAAATTAGATTGTAAACAGCGAGAAATAATGACTGCAAATTGTCTACAAATGGCAAATAAATATAGTATAGAAGAAACTAATAAAATTATGAAGATGATTTATGTAATGCAATAGGCGAGAGAAATTAGCTGTCATTGATAAGTTTAATCTAGATTATTATAGGAATACGAGGAAATAAAAATTGTTTTATATTGACATCTTATATTTATATTAGGGAGAACGTTAAGATAGCTACTATATTTACGTGTATTACAGGATGAGTGATTGGAAAAATTTTGGTTAATTTACTGGGAAAGGATTTTGTATGGTTCATCCGTTTAACATAATTGCTAATCCAAACTCAGTTTTGGAAAAAATGGAGATGCAAAATTCAGTGGAAATTATTCATAAAAATCATACAACAAAGGGATATATTGCATATAAGGTTTAGAGACTGAAAGGGAATACAATGGAAAAAGTGTCAGTAATAATGGGAATCTATAATTGTGAGTCTACACTTGAAGAGGCGATACAGTCTCTTCAGCAGCAAACTTTTAAAGACTGGAAATTGATTATGGTTGATGATGGTTCGACTGATCATACATATGAGATGGCTAAAAAATATGCAGAAAAGTATAATAATATTTTTGTATATAAGAATAAAAAAAATATGGGATTAAATTATACATTGAATCATTGTTTGAAATATGCTGATACAGAATATATAGCTAGAATGGATGGAGACGATATTTCTTTGCCAAGCCGATTTGAAAAAGAAGTAAATTTCCTAGATGAAAATAAAGAATATGCAATTGTGAGTTCATCTATGATAGCATTTGATGAAAAAGGGGATTGGGGAGTATATAGGCATCTTCTCCAGCCACAAAATATTGATTTTTTGAAAGGATCTCCTTTTTGCCATGCACCGTGTATGATTCGTAAAGAAGCTATTAAAGGTGTAAAAGGCTATTCTGTAGATAAAAGATTGTTGAGAATGGAAGACTATCATTTATGGATAAAGATGTATGCTAAAGGGTATAGAGGATATAATATTCAGGAACCACTATATAAAATGAGAGACGATAGAAATGCAACAAATCGACGTAAATATAGATATAGAATAAATGAAGCATATGTAAGAATGCTTGCAGTTAAAATGTTGGATTTGCCAATATATGGTTATTTATTGATAATGAGACCATTAATAGTTGGATTATTACCGACAAGTATATATGAATTATTTCATAAAAGAAAATTGAAATAGATTTGTTAAAAATTTAAAGAGGAAAATAGTATGGCAATATATTTTATAAATATTATTGTTACGGCAGTAATTGCAATTGACGCAAGAAAACAAAAAAGAATAGTTGGAATGCAAGGAGAGATACGGTATAAAGTATCGTTATGGGCAATTGGAGCTATTTTGTTAACATGGGTTTTGATTTATGCCAATCGAGGGCTCAGTATTGGTTCAGATACAGAAGGATATTATCAATATTATAAATCACTCACTCAAAGCACCGTTTCGCTGAAGGAATATTTAAATCAAGGAGGAGATATATTATTTGAAACCCTTCGATATTGTATTAATAAAGTATCTTCGGGAAACTGGCATATATTTATATATATAATGGGAGTGCTCACATATGCCCCGATTTTATTTGTTTTAAGAAAAGAAGAAAATAAGCATTTTGCAATGTCTGTTTTGTTATATATTTTTATGTTTCACTATTATTACGGATTTAATGCAATAAGGCAAACAATAGCAAATTCTATTTCTTTTATGGCATATTTTTTGTTTTTTAGAAAAAGAAAGTATATTAAATATACTATTAGCATGCTGATAGCGTGGGGCTTTCATTCTACGGCGTTATTTGTTGTAGTATTTCATTTTTTGAGTAAATTAAAAATTAAGTCGAAGATATTGTGGGTGATAGTAGGAGTCCTTTTGATAATAGGAAGATCATTTTCAACAGTATGGAATGCAGCAATTAGTTTGTTATCAATGGGGGGCAACGATACATTAGCGAACCGCTATGTAGAGAATATGTTTACCGGATCAGGATATATAAGAGTATTGATTTGTCTTGTTCCATTAGTTCTTGGGATATGGAAGCAGTCAGTCATTGAAAGAAAAGAACAGAAGAAAATAGATGATTTTTTGATTTTTCTGATTTTTGATACAATATTTATGCTGTATAGTACATATAATTGGCTTTTTGCACGAATTGCAGTATACCTTGATATATATGCAATTGTATTTATTCCTAAACTTGAGGGTGTATTTAAAGATAATTCAAGAAAAGTCTCTAAGATGTTGATATTGAGTTTATATTTTATATATATGGTTATGCTTTTATTACATGGTGAAGCAAATGTATATCCATATAAGTTTATGTGATTTAATTATAGTGGTTGGGTGAATAAATGAAAAAGAAAGTTTGTATTTTAAGTAATGGTCTGGCAAGAGGCGGAACAGATACATTTGTAGTTAATTTAGTTAAAGGACTTGATTTCTCAAAATATGAAGTTACAGTAGTTTTATCAGTTGACTCAGATGAACCAATATTTAGGAAATGTGAGATAGAGGATGCAAAAGCTAAGGTTATAGAAACTTGTAGTGTAAATAAAGGGATAAAGAGTAAAATTAAACATTTTAGAAAACTATATCATATTTTAAAAGTAAATAAATTTGATGTTTTTCAGACAAATATAGATTTGTTTAACGGTCCTAATTTATTCGTTGCATGGCTTGCAAATATACCTATTAGAATCTGTCATTCTCATAATTCTATGCAAGAGAAAGAATTGCGGAATGGAAGAACAATATCAATAACTATTTATCAATGGGTAATGAGGCAATTATGTTGGTTTTTTTCTAATAGACGTTGCGGGTGTTCAGAAGAGGCATTGGACTTTTTGTTTAAAAAGAGATGGAGGCGAGATCCGAAGGCAGTAGTTGTAAATAATGGAATTATTATTTCAGATTTTCAAAAAAATACCGATATATTGGAGTTACGTAAACAACTAGGAATTGTTAATAAAAAAGTAATAATGACAGTAGGGCGATTTTCATCACAAAAAAATCCCATGATGATTGCAGATACATTCATAGAACTTTGCAAAATAAGAACGGATTGCGAATTGGTTTGGGTTGGTGTTGGAGAAATGCAGAAAAAGATCAAGAAAATTATTAAAGCAAATGCTTTGGAATCCAGAGTTCATTTTTTGGGAACCAGGACAGATGTCAATGAATTGATGCAGTGTAGTGATGTATTCCTTTTTCCAAGTGTGTTTGAAGGGCTTGGAATAGTAATTATTGAAGCTCAGGCAGCAGGCCTTCCCTGTTTGGTTTCTAATACGATTCCTAAATCTGTGGATTGTGGAGGTTGTGAATTTTTAGATTTAAAATTGAGTCCTAAAATGTGGGCGAAAAAAATGAATAATATTTTTGAACAAAATGAGAAACCTAAAATTGATTCAGAAAAATTACAAAAATACTCTGTTGAATATATGGTATCTCAGATGGAAAATTTGTTTATATAAGAAAAAGGAGTACTATGAGTAAAAAGAGAATTGTATTTGTAAATTTACATTCCGATTGGATGCTAGTAAAAGCCGCATCTGTTTATTTGTTTAAATTTTCGGCAGCTATCAAACATGGATATTTATTAAAGTATCTTTTAGAAAATCCAGAATATGAAGTATGTAATTATATTAATGATCGGGGATTTTCTATTTTGCGAAATGAAAATAAAAAAGTAATGAAAATATTAAATACATTTCGGTTTGCTGAAAATCGCAAAACAATGAAAGTTAATGGTATTGATAAGAATAAGATTACAGTATTAAAGCATTCCTCTGAAATAAGGAAAGATGATTTGGTAATCTTATATAATATTTGTTCAGATAATTACAGAGGTATGTCGAGCATAAATGCTTTTAAGGCATTGAGTATGCTGCATTTTCATGGGAAAGCTGGTGAAGATGCAATTATAAAAGAGGCAAACGTAAGCTGTATGTTTGGAGAAGTCAATCTAAACAAAAGTTGCGAATTATATAGAAAATATTATCATATTAATCTTCCATGGGTAATACATTCGTTTGTATATGCAGACAGATTTAAGAATAAGAAACCATTTAATGAGCGGAAAAATATGGCTTTTGCAACTGGTACAATTACTTACAAAACACATGAAGAATTTATTAGGACATACGGAGATTCTTGTGATCAACCTTCCCGTAAACAGATTAAAGATAATCCGGAGTTTTTTAAAGATACTATTTATTGTACTAGTAGTGATTATTTGGAAGATAATCCTGGAAAAGTGATTGATCAAAGTGATAATATTATAAAAAAAGTATATAAAAAAGTATACAATAGATTATTTACTGGTAAGCAGAAAAAGTACTATTCTTTTGATATGGTAGAGGCTTTTAACGATTACAAAATGTGTATTGTCGGAGAAGAAATTCTTGGAATTCCAGGAATTGGATTTGTGGAGGGAATGGCTTGTGGATGTGCATATATTGGAGTTGATTGTCCGGCATATAGAGATTGGGGACTAATTCCAGGAATACATTTTATTGCATATGATGGAAGCAAAGAAGACTTGAAATCTAAGATTAAATATTATCAAAAAGAGGAAAATCAGCAAGAATTGGAAAAAATTGCCATGACAGGATGTGAATATGTCCGTAAAAATTTTAACGGACAAGTTGTTGCAGAAAAATTGATGCATGATTTGAAAGAACAGCAGAGAATATGGCTAAATGGGAAAAGAGGAGAAGAATGAAAAAGGAAAAGCTACATTTGATTATGCCTATGGGAGGAGCTGGCTCAAGATTTTTTAAAAATGGATTCATAATGCCAAAGCCGTTAATCGAAATTAATGGAAAACCATTTTTGTATTGGGCAACGAAATCTTTAGAACAATATATCGATATTGCAGATTTAACATTTGTTGTGTTAAATCAGCATATTGAAGAATTTAAAATTCATAAAGTAATTAAAGAATATTTCTTAGATGCACAGATAGTGGGGGTTGATTTTGAAGAGGTAAAATCAGGTCCAGTTATGACATGCCTTGCAGGACTTGAAAATATCCATGATGATCAACCTGTGTTATTTAATGATTGTGACCATATGTTTCGATGTAATTCATTTAATCAGGATGCAAATGAAGGAAAGTGGGATTTTGATGGAGCATTATTAACATTTTTATCAGAAGAACCTCAATTTAGTTATATTCAATATGACGGAGATAAAATTGTAGGAACAATAGAAAAAAAAGTTGTTAGTCATGATGCAATATGTGGAGCGTATGTAGCACGAAATGCAAAACTTTTTAAAGATATGGCAGAAAAATATTTGAAGTCTTGCAGTTATAATGAGTTTTTTGTAAGTGGAATATATAATATTATGTGTCAGGAAAAATTAGTAGTAAAAAATTATACCACGGATTTTCATGTCCCATTTGGAACACCAGATGAGTATAGAGCAGCGCAGGGTTCAAAATATTTTGCTGAGTTTAATTAATGAGAGGGAAAGATGAAAAGTTATAATTTAGGTGGACATTCAGGGTGTAAGATTTTTTTGATGGAAAATGAAGAGGGTCCAATATTTGTAAGAAAAATTTCAAAAGATAAAGAATATAATGAACGTTTAAAAGTACAATGTGAAAAACAAGCTTTTTTTGACGGCGGGAAAATTAAAGCACCAAAAGTGTATAATACAGGAACAACAGAAGAAGGACTATTCTTTTTTGATATGGAATATGTTCAAGGGATTACTCTTGCAGAACGAATAAAGACTATGGAAATAGGAAAAGTACGAGGGGTGGTAGAGAGCCTTGTTCAGAATCTCGTGCCAAAGGAGAGTATAAAGATTACTCCAGAAGAAAAAGAAAGAATAGTAGAATTTTTTCAAAATAAAGTTGTAAATTTAAAAAAAGAATTAAAGCCACACAATAATGATATCATCAATAAGGCAATTTGTCTCTTAGAGAGTCATGATTGGACAAAGTGCATTCCATCTCAGTGCCATGGTGATATGACTTTAGAGAACATTATTGTCAAAAATGAAAATTTATATTTCATTGATTTTCTTGATTCTTTTTATGACTCTTGGATTTTGGATATCGGAACACTCTTACAGGATGTGCAGGCTATGTGGTCTTATCGTTATGATAAAGAAGTAAATATGAATACGGTTTTGCGTTTGATGGTATTTAAAGATTTGCTATTAGATGCAATCGGAGAAATTGATTCGCAATATGTTATTGAAACATATTATGCTTTATTACAGAAATTAATTAGGATATTTCCATATACAAAAGATGATTTTACATATAAGTTTTTAAATGAAAAAGTATCAGTTGTATTAAAAAAAATTGGAGAGCTAGAGAGGAGAAAAGTGATATGAGTACTTTGTTATTACCGTGTCTAGGTAGAACAGTTGTTGATGATATTCCTCAGTATCTGTTAAGGCATCCGAATGGACAAATGTTGATTGAAAGAAGCATCGATGGTATTTTTGCAAAACTGTATGATAGAATTCTGATTATTTTATTGAAAAGCGATATTGAAGAATTTGATGCTAAAAATAAAATTATTCAGGAAATGGGGGAAAGATATCCTGTTGAATTTGTGGTTTTAGAAAATATGACTAGTGGTCCGGCGGAAACTGTTTATAGGGCACTAAAGGAAGCCAAAGTTACTGGTCAGATTGTTGTAAAAGATTCGGATACATATATTAAAATGTCGGAGCAAATGACAGGAAATTTTGTTGTGGGATTGGATTTGAATGAATGGGAAAAAGATATTCATAATTTGAGGGAAAAAAGTTTTTTGGTTTTAAATGAACAAAAAAATATTTTAGATATAATTGAAAAGCAGATAAAGTCGGATGTGATTTGCTTAGGATTATATGGATTCAGTCGATCAGAAAAATTTATACATGCATATGAAAAGTTAAGTGATGGATCATACCCTATAAATGGTCTTTATTTAAGCCATATTATTTCATATTTGATTGGATATAGTGGTAAAGTGTTTCGATATGTAACAGCTGAAGAATATGAAAACTGGGGAGATGAACGTTTATGGAAAGACATGCAGCGTGATTATACTTTGTATTTTATAGATTTGGATAATATACTTGGTACAGAGAGTACTTTGTCTGATGAAAACAAAAAGAAACTTACAATTTTACAAGGTAGAGGAGCTTCTTTTATAGGATATACTGTTGAAGATGAAGGGTACAAAATAGAAGCTTTAAAAGTATTTCAAGAAGCAGGATTAAGTTTTATTAAGATTGTGTATGGTTGTCCTTATTCAGAGAAAAAAGAAATCATTGCTTCAGACGAAGAACTTCAAAAGAAAGTGATTGAGTTATAGATAAAATATGGTACGGCAAAGAAATTATATCATGGAGTTTATTTGTTTTATAAGGGCAGTGGTTATTGTTGCTCTTCATGCTAATTCTTTGGCTGGATTTAATGCATTGTCAAGCTATACTTCCTCGCAAGTTCTATCTCGGTTGGGAGGCCTTTTTGCGAGTATTGCAGGATACTATTTCTTTCAAAGTGATTCACAAATTATAAATATAGAAAAACGAGCTAACGGTATTTACAGTTGTATTTTTGGTGGAGTCTGATTTATCTTCTTTACCGGTTTGTATTAAATAAAGAAATTGGTGAGATAAATGTTGGCAATAATATATACAGAGTTTATTGTATAGATTACGTCCAAAATTCAATTAAGTAATCAAGCTTTATAGTATATAAGTTTTGTATGTTTATTAATTGGAATACTTATGTTTGGGTATGGAAATTTATTTTTTTTCAATTCTGAATATTCTTGTGCGATGAAATCACACTTCCGGAAATTTGGAAATCAGAGTTCCGGTACTCGGAAATCGCCTATTTTGTGCTTGATGACTTATCCATTTCTGTTTGGATATTGGTCAAGACCTTGCCGCATCTGCGGTGCGTAGCAGTCTTTACCAATGTCTCAACAGAAATTATGATTCGGTATGCACAAAAACGGATCTAAAAAGTGATTTCCATATCATCGGACAGCTGATGTAAAACCATCCGGAATATTCAATTCCAAGTGTAGAAAATACGATAGGACAACTTTCGAATATTAATATGCAGATCCAGCGGGTGTTCTTAGCAGTTCCTTTTTTATGATGGGATATGAATTGAGGGCTATTTATGTAAAAGATACTTGGATTTATCGAAAGTGTGAGATATTATTAATAATAGTATCGGTGATATATTTTGAAGAGATAGTGATATTACAGATATGTAACTAGGGGCGTAGTACAACTTTGTGATTATGTACATATCCAATAATATATTTATTAATGATAATTTCTATAAAATATCCTGATTTTGTAAGTGCAAAGATAGCAAAGTATTCAGTTGGAAATTCATCGTTTATGTATTTTGGATATATTTTTTTGTTTTTGTTGCACAAAGAATTGGAATTTCACAAACATCGACTTACTTAATTACACTTCTGTTTTCAGTAGTAGGTGATTTAATCGTAAAACTAGACAATCCAATTTTAAATCTATAAATGAGCAAATATCAAATTTTGCACAAAGTTATCCTGCTAACTCCATAAC
>OAVM01000221.1_pt1 | contig 31279 bp, 19 predicted proteins | sample 1476421 | NCBI WGS metagenome assembly OAVM01 (sample SAMEA2580099, study PRJEB22360) | human gut metagenome | biome: human gut; feature: human-associated habitat; material: faeces | place: Denmark | collected 2008/2010
GAGAACGGCGCGTTTTCGGCTTCCCCTCCCCAACCGGCCGCCAGCCGCTGGTGCTCGTCCACGCATCGGCGGGCCCAGCGGAAGGTGCGCTCCACCGAGTCCTCCTGGTAGGAGCGGGTGTTCATCAGCGTGGTGAGTTCGTCGAACGCGAACATGATGTCTGCGCCGATTTTGTGCTGGATGCCCATCGAAATCTCAGCGGAGAAACGATGTGCGTCACCATTCAAAGGCGACTTGAACGTCACGCCGTCCTCATCCACCCAGGCCATGCGCTCCTTGCCCTTGGCGATGATGTCGTCCGACTTCATGCCGGTCACGTCCATCGCCAGCGTCTTCTTGAAGCCGACGCCCAGCGACATCACTTGGAAACCGCCGGAATCGGTGAACGTGGGCCCATCCCAGTTCATGAAACGCGCCAAGCCGCCGGCCGCGTCCAGCACGTCCTCGCCCGGGCGCTCGAACAGGTGGAAGGCGTTGGCCAGCAGGCACTGTGCGCCTAGATCCTTCATCTGCTCGGGCAACACGGCCTTCATCGCGGCTTGCGTGCCCACCGGCACGAAGGCAGGCGTGCGAATATCGCCGTGGGGCGTGTGAATGATGCCGGTGCGGCCGTATCGGGCACCGTCTCGCCCAAGCCCGCTGGCCGTGGATGGCAGGCGGGTGATCGTTTCGAAATGGAAGGCGCTGCGGTCGCCGGGCTGTCCGGGCTGTGCGCCCAACGGATGTTCAAGAAGGCTGATCGTCATATGTTCACTTTAGGCAGAAGGGCCAGAAAAGGGCCGGAAATTGTGAAGAACTCGGTTTCGAGGGGCGGATTTCGCCGCTCCCGAACGTCTACTTCCGCTTCAAGGGGCTCCCGGTCAAGTAGGCCGGCTGCAAAAATGGCGGAATGGCGTTAAATGAGGGCCCTTGATACTCGGAATTGACCGCGCGAACAGCCCCTTGAAGTGCAAGTAGATGTTCCCGAAACAGGAAATCAGCCCCTCGAAGCCGAGATGCCCATAAGACTCTGCGATGATTACGCATAGACTTTCAATCAACGTTCAGAAAACCTCCAGATTGACTGCCTTTACTACTGAGGTAGCACACGAGAAGTGGCAATGGGCAAGTGCCCGAATAGCCGCCGAACAGACGTGATAGGAATTTAGGAAAAGGAGCAGCAATGGCTGACGAATTTAACCCGCAGGGCGTCGACCAGACCCCGCGGAATAACGAAAACCCCAATAGTACTGCCGATACCGGCAACGCCGAGCCGAAGAACCCGTTTGTGGGTGGCGACTCGGTTGATGCCGGCAACGCCAGCGATTCCAGCGAGCAGCAAGCCCCGGTTTCCTCGGCCGCCCTCGCTGCCGATCAGCAGCCTACGCAAGCCGCTACCGAGCCCATCCCGGACTACGCCTCCGCCAAGGGCGAGAGCACGGTGGTCTCCTCCTCGCCGGCTTCTCCGGCAGCGCCGGCCGCAGGCCAGACCTCGGCCACAACTCCGCTGTATCGTCCGGCCCCGGAATATGGCGCTTATGGTCCGACCCCGACTCAGGCACAGGGCCAGCAGGGCGGCCAGGCCGGCAGCAATGCCCAGCCCACGCAGCAATTCCCGTTCGGTCAGCCTGCACAGCAAACCCTACAGGGCCAGCAGGGCAACCGCAATCCCTACTACACCAATAACCCGCAGCCGCAGGGCAACGGCAATCCGTTCAATCCGCCCACGCAGCCGCAGCAGAACAACGGCAACCCGTTTGCCAGCCAGTCCGGTCAGAATGGCCAGAATGGCCAGCAGCCCCAGCAGGGCGGTCTGTTCGGTTTCGGCACTCCCGGTACCGGTACGCCGAACGGTCAAGGTCCGACCCAGCCGGGACAGCCCGGTCCGTCCGGCCCCGCCAAGCAGGGCATGTCCAAGACGGCGAGCAACATCCTCATCGCCGTGGTCGCCGCCGTTCTGGCTGCGGCCCTCTGCCTGGGCCTCGGTTACGGTGCCCTCACCAGCGGCCTGATCACCTTGCCGACCAGCAATTCGCTGTCCAACGTCAGCTCGAATAAGTCCGGCTCCGGGTCCGCCACCGCCAAGAGCGGCGAAGCCCCCGACTGGCAGACCGTCGCCAGCGATGTCTCCGGCTCCGTGGTCTCCATCCAGACCGCGTTGAGCAACGGCACCGCCAAGGGCTCCGGCGCCATCATCGACACCGAAGGCCACATCATCACCAACAACCACGTGATCTCCGGCGCCCAGCAGATTCAGGTGACGCTTGCCAACGGCAACATGTATTCCGCCACGCTCGTCGGCACCGACACCACCACCGATCTTGCGGTCATCAAGCTCGACAACCCGCCGAGCGACCTCAAGGCCGTGAAATTCGCCGATTCCGACAAGCTCGCCGTCGGCGAGAACGTGATGGCCATCGGCAACCCGCTCGGCTACGACGACACCGCCACCACCGGCATCGTCTCCGCCCTGAACCGCCCGGTGACCGTGACCGACGATAACAACAACGAGATCGTCACCAACGCCGTCCAGATCGACGCGGCCATCAACCCCGGCAACTCCGGCGGCCCGACCTTCAACGCGGCCGGCCAGGTGATCGGCATCAACTCCTCGATCGCCTCCACCGCCACCTCCTCCGACTCCGCCGGTTCGATCGGCATCGGCTTCGCCATCCCGTCCAACCTCGTCAAGCGTGTGGCCGACGAAATCATCAAGGACGGCAAGGTCAAGCACGTTGCCCTCGGCGTGGTCATCAAGTCCGACACGGTTGAAGCCGACGGCGTGACCCGCGGCGGCGCGACCATCACCAAGTCCAGCGCCACTGGCAGCGCGGTCGTCTCCGGCGGCCCGGCCGACAAGGCCGGCCTCAAGGAGGGCGACACCATCGTGGCCTTCAACGGCAACGCGGTGAACAACAACTACTCGCTGCTTGGTTACGTTCGTGCCGCGGCTTTGGGAGACAAGGTGACGCTGACCATCGTGCGCGACGGCAAGACCATGGATGTGGACGTGACGCTCGATCAGGAGGAGTCGTCGGTGAACGGTTCGTCCAGCTCCGATTCCAACGGCAACAGCCAGAATAAGCAGAACAACCAGAATGGCAATGGCCAGAACGGTTACGGTAACGGTGACGGCAATGGCAACAGCGATGGCGGCACCGGTGACGGCGGCGGCTTCTCCGACCCATTCGGCCTGTGGTAAAGCCGACTCGACAACGTCACACGGTGTTGAGCGGTAACCGCTGAACACCGTGTCGGACAAGCAAAGGCCCGTGACAGTGAGCAAACTCCTGCCACGGGCCTTTCGTATGCGCGATTGTGCCCCGCGCCCATGCCGCCAACGTAGTTTCGATATCCGGCATGTCGCGCAACGCTCGTTGATAGGGTAGGCCAAGCACTGAGTTCGGGCGACGTCCCGAACACAGCGCATAATTCAATACAAAACTGAATACATTTCTTTACGCCGTGTATCGGAAGGTCGCGCGGGAGCCGAGCAAAGCGAAGCCCCAGGCAAAGCCGCCGGTGGGTTAACAAGGCGTGACCGTAGCGCCGATTGCGCGGGCCACGCTTACCGTACCGCAATCGACTCCGTATACGAGCGTAAGGAGCAATGATGAGCAGACTCATCAGATTCTTCACCAAAATTCTCGACATCTGCAAGCTTGTGCCGATGCTTCCGGTCGTCGTCATCGCCGCAATTCCGTTGGCTTTACTAGGCGATTGGCGTCCGTGGGGCAATGCGATGGCGATTCCGGTACTCGGCAATCCGGGTTTCGGCCAGTGGCTGGTTATCGCACTGGTGCTGGTTATCGTGATTGACACTGTGCGCGGCATGATTGACGATTTGCGTCATGGGCAGGTTGGAGTCGATGTGCTGGCCGTGGTCGCGATCCTCTCCACCGTGGCCGTCGCCGAATACTGGGCAAGTTGGGCGGTGACGCTGATGATCACGTCCGGCGAGGCCATTGAGGAATACGCTCAAGCCAAGGCCGAGCGCAGTCTGACCGCGCTGATGGAGGCCGCGCCGCAAACCGCGCACGTCGTCAACCTGCCTGGCGTGGGGCGTGGGTTTGCTGCCGATAAGGGCGATTCGTCCGATGGCTTCCGGCGTGTGGGCTTGGCATCGGCTGCCGCCGCCGCGCACCGCTTCGACACGGTGCCGGTCGAGCAGGTGCAGCTGGGCGACGTACTCATGGTGTTGCCGGGCGAAACTGTGCCGGTTGACGGCGAGCTGCTGTCCGGCACGGCTACGCTCGACCTGAGCAATATCAACGGTGAGCCGGTGCCGCGTGAAGTGTTCGCCGGCGCCCGTGTGATGTCCGGGGCGGTGAACGGCTCGACTGCATTGACCATGCGTGCCACCCAGGTGGCCGCCGATTCGCAGTACCAGCGCATCCTCGAGCTCGTGGCCTCCGCGCAGGAGTCGCGCCCGGCCGTGGTAAAAACCGCTGACCGCTTGGCCGTGCCCTTTACCGTGCTTTCGTTGGTGATTGCCGGCGTCGCATGGGCGGTGTCCGGGGTACCGACGCGATTCGCCCAGGTGCTGGTGCTGGCCACGCCCTGCCCGCTGCTCATCGCCGCACCGGTGGCATACATCGCCGGAACCGGACGCCTCGCCGCAGCCGGCGTGCTTATCAAAGCACAGGACGTGCTGGAAAACCTTGGCCGCGTCACGCAGGTGTTCTTCGACAAAACCGGTACGCTCACCGTCAAGCAGCCGCAGGTGGTGCGCGTCGAGATGTTGCCCGGCGCTGCAACCCGTCTCAACGAAGACCATGTGCTGATGATGGCCGGCGCGGTGGAAAGCTACTCGGTGCACATCCTGTCCAAAGGCATTGCCAAGGCCGGCGCGGAGGCGCTGGCCCGACTGCGCCAGCGGTTCGAGGATGGCCAGCGCCTGTGCCCAGAGCCGGAGGCCAGCTGGCCTGGCCATGGCCGGGAGTATCCGGTCGTCAAGAACATCAATGAAGACGCCGGCAAGGGCGTTTCCGGCGAGGTGAACGGACACGCGGTGCGCGTTGGCCGGCTGTCTTTCGCGGCTGCTGGGGAGGATGGATTCCTGGCGGTCGGCGAGGCTGCCCCCCTCAGCCCGCGAAGCGGCCAGCTCCCCCTAAGAGGGGGAGCTCAGCAAAAAGATGACCTGCGCACTCGCTTTGGCCTGCTGCAGCCGGATGAGATGGCGTCCTACGTGTCCGTTGACGGCCGGCTGATCGCGCGCATCGTGCTGCGCGATGTGCCGCGTGCCAACGCCAAGGCAGTGCTCGCCAAACTGCATGAGTTGGGCGTCACCGAGCTCGCCATGCTTACCGGTGACAAGCGGGCTTCCGCCAATATCATTGCCAGCGAAGTCGGCATTGACGAGGTTCACGCCGAACTGTTCCCGGAGGATAAGGTAGCCGCAGTCAGGGCCGCTACAGGAGCCGGCAAAACCGTCACGATGATGGTTGGTGACGGTGTGAATGATGCCCCGGTGCTCGCTGTTGCCGATATCGGCGTGGCCATGACCGATGGCACGTCCACCGCCGCTTCCGAAAGCGCTCAGGTGGTCATTATGAATGACAATATCGCCGCCGTGCCGCGCGCCATCGCCATTGCACGCCGCACCAAGCGCGTGATGCTTCAAGCCGTAATCGCGGGCCTTGTGCTTGCCACCATCGGCATGATTGCCGCCGCGTTCAACCTTATCCCGGTCGTCGTCGGTGCCTTCCTCCAGGAGGCCATCGACGTGGTGAGCATCCTCTGGGCCCTCACTGCCCTAATTGATCGGGACTGATTAAGAATATGAGGCTTCTGCTGTTTTTGTAGGTCAGTTGACTGACCGGGATGGTCGTATGTCGAGTCCACCGCATCGAAACATAATCGGGGCGATACGGTTGGTGACGTGGCGGAAACGGAAATCCCACCCACGAAAGCAGCAATAGCATCGGAGTTATTCATTAGGTCGATTTGACGTTTATTAGGTCGGTCCTTGGTCGGAGCGGCCCTTGAAACCCCGCCGTTCCAAGGGATGGCTTCAGCACCCTCCGACCTAATGGACGAAGAAATGACCTAATGAATGCAATCGAGGTCGTAAAGAGCCGTTGGAGGTGACGTCTTTAATGCCTCAAGGGATTCACTGATTGCACAGAATTCCTACTGCTCTGCGGCGGCTCTTTACCGTCGGCCTTCTAGCCAATCGAGGGGTGGAGGTGACGCGGATTCCTTGTGAGACATAACTATGCTCAACCCGACTGGTTACGTACTGTTGCTCACACGGTATACCGAGAACATCGCCAATTAAAGTGAGATGGCGGGCGAACCGGTCATGATAGGTTTGTCCGGATTTGATTTCGATCATCAGGCGATGATTCGGATCGGTGAAATCCAACAAATCCACCTCGACCTTGCTGGCATCGCGGTAGAAGAATAATTGTGGCTCCTGATTGGCGTTCAAATGCTGTTTCATGGTTTCCGCAATGATGAGGTTTTCAAATATATCGCCGAACTTGGGGTGCGCAACCAGTGCTTCGACCGTCCGAATGCCCAAGAGATGGCACAGCAAGCCAGTGTCATAAAAATAGAGTTTCGGCGTTTTGACCACCTGTTTGCGTGCGTTCGTGTAGAACGGTATGAGATGGAATGCGATGTAACTTGATTCCAGAATCGACATCCATGCCTTTACGGTTCGCGGACTTACACCAAGTTCATTGGCGATGTTGGTGTAGTTTATGAGTGCTCCGGAACTGAGTGCGCAAAGAGTCAAGAATCGGCGGAATTCAGCCAAATTGCGTACATCAAGATATTCGGAAACATCACGTTCGATATAAGTGTCGATGTAGTTCGAGAAGAACAGATTGAGCGGCATTCTCGTGTCATAAATGCGTGGATAACCGCCTTGCGGCATAAACGTATCCGGAGTAAGGGCCTGATCCGCCTTGCATGCTTCTTGGAATGAGAACGGCAATAACTTGACCAATAGGGAAACCCATAATCTGACATTAGCAGTGCTCGTAGGTTTCCCAAACGCACAAACTATGGCCTAATACACAGAATTCCCACCACTCGCCCTCTGTTGCAACGGAAGGCTTTGCGTTAGGCTAGAGCGCGTGACTGAATCTGTGAATACTGAACTCCGCATTGCTGTAATTGGCGCTGGTCCGGCCGGCGTCTACTCATCCGATATCTTCCTGCGCCAGCTCAAGAAGCTGGGCGAAGAGCTCGGCCTCGGCACCGAAGCGCGCATCGACCTGTTCGAGAAGCTGCCGGTGCCGTTCGGCCTGGTGCGTTACGGTGTGGCCCCGGACCACCCGTCCATCAAGTTCATCGCCTCCGCGCTTGAGAAGACGCTCGACAACCCGAACATCCACCTCTACTGCGATGTGGAATTCGGCAAGGACGTGACCCTTGACGACCTGCTGGCCCGTTACGACGCCGTGCTGTTCGCCACCGGCGCGGTCAAGGACAAGCCGCTGAACCTGCCCGGTGCCGACCTTGAAGGTGTGTACGGTGCCGCCAAGTTCGTCGAATGGTACGACGGTTACCCCACCGGTGCCCGAGAATGGCCGCTCACGGCCGAGAACGTCGCCGTAATCGGCGGCGGCAACGTGGCCATGGACGTGGCCCGCGAACTCATGCGCAACGCCGACGACCTCAAGGCCAAGACCGATATTCCGGACAACGTGTACGAGGGCATCGGCCAGAACAAGGCCAAGGTGCTCCACCTGTTCATCCGCCGTGGCGTGGCCCAGGCCAAGTTCAGCGTGCAGGAACTGCGCGAGATGGAGAAGCTGCCCGGCGTGCAGCTCATCATCAACGAAGACGACTTCGATCTGGACGACGAGACCATCGAGGTGGCCGGCAAGGACAAGCTCACTCGTCAGATGGTCGAAGAGCTGTTCGCCATCCGCGAGATGGCCGAAGACATGGAGGATGACGGCGACGTCGACTTCGAAGGCAACCCGGCCGACCGCAAGTACTACGTGCACTTCAACTCCGCCCCCACCGAGATCCTCGGCGAGGACGGCAAGGTCAAGGCCATCCGCGTGGAGCGCACCGAAACCGGTGCCGACGGCAAGATGCACCGCACCGGTGAGTTCACCGACTACCCGGTCGAGGCCGTCTACCACGCCATCGGCTACAAGCCCGCCGAAGCCCCCGGCATCACCTACGACGAGCACGGCGCTCACCTGGCCAACGCCAACGGCGACGGCCGCATCACCACCGAGGCCGACGGCGGCGAAGTGCGCGACCGCCTGTACGCCACCGGTTGGGCCAAGCGCGGACCGGTGGGTCTGATTGGCTCCACCAAGTCCGATGCGCTCGCCATCGTGACCAACATGCTCGAGGATCTGGCCAAGGCCGCTGAAGGTGGCCGCGTGGCAGCCGACCGCGCCCCCGAATCCATCGACCGACTGCTGGCCGAGCGCGGCATTCGCCCGATCGACTTCGCCGGCTGGAAGAAGGTCGACGCTTTCGAGCGCGCCGAGGGTGCCAAGGAAGGCCGCGAGCACAAGAAGGTCATCGAGCCCGACCAGATGCGCGAGCTCGCCCACGCCTGACGGCCCGCCCACGCCCGTCCGGCATTCGTCCGGCATTCGTCCGGCATTCGTCCACCCGGCCGCGCCCCGTGCGGACGCGGCCGGGCTCGGGGCCGGACGGGCCGGGCGAATATGGGACATTGCGCGTGGCGCATATCCAGCAATCATTCAGCCTGCGATTTTAGTGTGTGCATTATGGATGCCAAAGTACGGGTGCACGGCCATTTCAACGGCCTGAAAACAACGCTGCTGTTTGCCCTGATGTGGGCCATCATCATGCTGATTTGGTGGGCCACGGGCGGCAGTCGGCAAACCCTGAGCATCTATATCGTCATCGGCCTGATTACCACGTTCGGCACCTACTGGTTCTCCGACAAACTCGCCATCGCCTCCATGGGTGCGCGGGAAGTCAGCGAACAGGAAGCCCCGGAAATCTACCAGATCGTGCGTGAACTGAGCGCCAAGGCCGGCAAGCCGATGCCGCGCATCTACATCGCCCCCACCATGAGCCCGAACGCCTTCGCCACCGGACGCAACGAACGGCACGCGGCTGTCTGCTGCACCCAAGGCATCCTGCAGATTCTCAACGCCCGTGAACTGCGTGGTGTGCTGGGCCACGAACTTATGCACGTGTACAACCACGACATCCTGACTTCCGCCATCGCCTCTGCCATGGCCACTGTCATCTCCTATCTGGGCTATTCGCTGATGTATTTCGGTGGCGGCTCGCGAGACGACCGCGATAGTTCCGGTGGCCTCGGCCTGATCGGCGCATTGCTGAGCGTGATTCTCGCGCCGATTGCCGCGTCTTTGATCCAGATGGCCATCTCCCGCACCCGCGAATACGACGCCGATGAAGACGGCAGCTTGCTCACCGGCGATCCCGAGGCCCTGGCTTCCGCGCTGAACAAGATTTCCTACGGCGCACAGACCGCGCCGATGCGCAAAACCGCCGGCACCCAGTCCGTCTCCGCAATGATGATCGCCAACCCGTTCTCCGCGGTCGGTTTCTCGCGCTTGTTCTCCACGCACCCGCCGACCGATGAGCGCATAGCGCGTCTCATGCAGATGGCCAACGAAATGAACGGCACGCCGATCGCTCCGCCCACCTACTCCACGCGCGTCGGCAGGTGACGTGCTAGGATAACTATTCGTGCCTCGTTTGGCTGAGCATGCTCGTCACGTGAGGTGCAGCAGCCGTAAGGCATGCGGACATAGTTCATCGGTAGAATGAAAGCTTCCCAAGCTTTAGAGGCGGGTTCGACTCCCGTTGTCCGCTCCATTGATTTTCAATGATTTTCATTATTTCCGGGAAAGTGTCGCGCACGATCGCAAAACTACGCGCTATTTGAGCGCTTTGCCCGCGGAACCCAGCTGCCGGCAAGCCTCGACCACGCGGGCGGACATGGAATCCTCAGCCTTACGGCCCCAAGAACGCGGATCGTAGAACTTCTTCTCGCCCACTTCGCCGTCGATCTTCAGCACCTTGTCGTAGTTCTCGAACACGTGATCGGCGATTGGACGGGTGAAGGCGTACTGGGTATCGGTGTCGATGTTCATCTTGATCACGCCGTAGCTTACAGCTTCGGCGATTTCTTCCGGGCGTGAACCGGAGCCGCCGTGGAACACCAGCTCAAACGGCTTGCCGTTGGGGAAATCGACTATGCCGGCCGCGCTAGGCAACTCGCCTTCGGCCACCGCGCGCGCCACACGCGCCTGAATGTCGCCGAGTAGCGATGGACGCAGCTTGACCACGCCGGGCTTGTAGGCACCATGCACATTGCCGAATGTGAAAGCGGCCATGTACCGGCCACGTTCGCCCAAACCCAGTCGGCGGGCGACTTCGAGGCCATCTTCCGGAGTGGAATACAGCTTTTCATTGATTTCGGCGGAGTGACCGTCTTCCTCACCGCCGACCGCGCCGATTTCGATTTCGAGCACGGTGTGCGCCTTCTGCGACATGTCGAGCAGTTCCTCGGCGATGTCCAGATTTTCCTTGAGCGGCACGGTGGAGCCATCCCACATATGCGACTGGAATGTAGGCTCCTGGCCTCGTGCCACCTGATCGGCCTCATGCGCGAGCAGAGGACGCACCCACTCATCCAGATACTGCTTGGCGCAGTGATCGGTGTGCAGAGCGATGGTGATGTTCGGGTATTTCGCAGCCACTTCATGTGCGAAAGCCGCCAGCGCCAGCGAGCCGGTAACGCGATCATTGACCCCCCTGCCGGAGACGTAGGCCGCGCCTCCCACGGAAATCTGGATGATGCCGTCGGACTCGGCGTCTGCGAAGCCCTTCAACGCAGCATTCAGTGTCTGTGAGCTGGTTACGTTGATGGCTGGATAGGCGTAACCGCCTCGGCGGGCGGCCTCGAGCATTTCGGCATAGCGTTCCGGTGTTGCGATCGTCATGGCTTCATTATCGCGCGAGGCATGCCCTCTAGGCCCCGTTCTTCAACCTGTGCGCTGTGCGATTGGTCACAGCATCGCCTCGTACGAGTAGAAATTCGTCACCCATTCCGGGTTGTCGCACCTCCAGCCTCGCCCTGCGTGAGACGAAACTTCGCAGGGTAGAGGGTGTACGGTAGTCTGTTTCCGGCGGAATCGTGCGAATGCGGAGGTGCATCATGCCTGGAATTGTTCTTATTGGTGCTCAGTGGGGCGACGAGGGTAAAGGCAAGGCTACCGATTTGATCGGCACCAAGGTCGATTACGTCGCGCGCTTCAACGGCGGCAACAACGCGGGCCATAGCGTGGTGGTCGGCGATGAGTCGTACGCCCTGCACCTGCTGCCTTCCGGTATTATCAACCCGAACCTGACCCCGGTGATTGGCAACGGCGTGGTCGTGGACCCGGAAGTGCTCTTCGAGGAGATTGACGGCCTGGAATCCCGCGGCATCGATTGCTCCCACCTCAAGGTGAGCGAGGCCGCACACATCATCGCGCCCTACCACCGCACACTCGACAAGGTGACCGAACGCTTCCTTGGCAAGCACAAGATCGGCACCACCGGCCGTGGCATCGGCCCGGCCTACGCGGACAAGATCAACCGTGTCGGCATCCGCGTGCATGACCTGTTCAACGCCGACCATCTGCACGACAAGGTGGAGGCCAGCCTGCACCAGAAGAACCAGATGCTGGTCAAGCTCTACAACCGTCGTCCGATCGACGTGGACCAGACCACCGAGGAGCTGCTGAAGCTCGGCGAACGCCTCAAGCCGTACGTGGCCAACACCGGCCTGATTCTCAACAAGGCGCTTGACGAAGGCAAGACCGTACTGTTCGAAGGCGCTCAGGCCACCATGCTTGACGTGGACCACGGCACCTACCCGTTCGTCACCTCTTCCAACCCGACCGCCGGCGGCGCCTGCACCGGCACCGGCGTGGGCCCCACCAGGATCACCCGCGTAGTCGGCGTCTCCAAGGCCTACGTCACTCGCGTGGGCGAAGGCCCATTCCCCACCGAACTGCTGGACGAGTCCGGCGAATGGCTGCGTCAGCAGGGCCACGAGTTCGGCGTGACCACCGGCCGCCCGCGTCGCTGTGGTTGGTTCGATGCGGTCGTCAACCGTTACGCCTCCCAGGTCAACGGCCTGACCGACATCGTGCTCACCAAGCTCGACGTGCTCACCGGCCTGAAGGAGATTCCGATCTGCGTGGCTTACGACGTGGACGGCGAACGTCACGACGATATGCCGACCGATCAGGCCGCTTTCGCCGCCGCCAAGCCGATTTACGAGACCATGCCCGGCTGGGACGAAGACATCTCCGACTGCCACTCCTTCGACGAGCTGCCCGCCACCTGCCAGGCCTACGTCAAGCGTTTGGAAGAGCTGAGCGGCTGCCGTATCTCCGCGATCGGCACCGGTCCGCAGCGCGATCATGTCATCCAGATCAATTCGCTGGTCGACTGACCGTCTGCAACGAATTTCCCGGCTTGACTGGTAACGACGCGGCACATGATATCCGCCGGCTGATTCCGCGATTCGACCACTTGAAGTGGAAGATGGCGGCGGCCGGCATAGTCATTGGTCTGGTTTCAGGATTGCTGGTTGTCGTATACCGTCTCGGCATCGAATACGGCACGGATGCGTCCCGTTGGATATATGCGCGGATTTGCGAGACCCCGTGGCTGATTGCGCCGTGGGCGGTTGCCGCGGTGGCGGCCGCGCTGGCGATCGCGTGGATGGTCGGCAAGGAGCCGATGGCTGGTGGCAGCGGCATCCCGCAGACCAACGGCGTGGTGATATGCGGCTTGAAGATGCGTTGGCAGACGATTCTGCCAGTCCGTTTCGTCGGTGGACTGTTGGGCGCGTTGTTTGGTCTGTCGCTCGGCCGTGAGGGGCCGTCCATTCAGATTGGTGCGTCGGGCGCGCAGTGTGTGTCCCACCGTTTGCGCGGCCGCCGCCGTGAGGACATGCAGGAGCATTATCTGGTCACCGCCGGTGCCGCGGCCGGCTTGTCCGCCGCGTTCAGCGCGCCGCTGTCCGGCATGATGTTCGCTTTGGAAGGGGTGCATCGGAGTTTTTCCCCTGCGATTCTGATGGGCGCCACCGCCGCATCGCTGACCGCCGATTTCGTCTCAAAATACTGTTTCGGTCTGCGTCCGGTTTTGGATTTCGGTGATATCGGTCAGCTGTCGTTGGAAGAGTATGTGTGGCTGATTCCGTTGGGATTGGTGGCCGGTTTGGTTGGTTCGCTGATGAACCGCTCGTTGCTTGGCTTCCAGACGCTGTACGGCAAACTGCCGGCATGGAGCCGCCCGATGATTGCGATTGCGATCGCGTTGCCTGTCGGCATCTGGTTGCCCGATGTGCTCGGCGGCGGCTCGAATCTGATTGATACCGCCGAACATGCGCGCGTCGGCTTGGGAATGCTGTGTCTGCTGTTCGTGGCGAAGATGCTGTTCACATCCACGAGTTTCGGCTCAGGCGCGCCTGGCGGTATTTTCATGCCGATTCTTGCGGTCGGTTCGTTGGCCGGCGGCATCTGCGGTGAAGTGTTGCATCGATTCGGTGATCTGCCATCCGACGCAGTGGCGGTGTTTGCGGTGTGCGTGATGACGGGCACGCTCGCCGCGTCCGTGAAAACGCCGATCACGTCGATTCTGTTGGCTGTGGAGATGTCTGGAACGTTGACGCACATGCTGCCGGTCGCGGCCGTCGCTTTCGTCGCGCTGTTGGTGTCCGATTTGCTGCGCACCAAACCGATTTATGGGGAGTTGCTGGAGCGGTACGTGCGCGCGCAAGGCATGCAGATGGCGATCGCAAGCCATGTGGGCAGCGGCATTATGGAACTGCCATTGGAAATGGGAGCGATTGCGGACGGCAAGCGGGTGTGTGACGTGCGTTGGCCGTCTGGGTGCCTGATCATCGGCCTGCGTCGCGGCGAAAGCGAGATCGTGCCGCGCGGCGATACACGGCTGCGTGCCGGCGACTATCTGGTGGTGCTGTTCAGTGGCGAGGAGGAGCGCGAGGTGCGACCTGCGATGCGGCGGCTGTGTGATGCCCGGCTTGACTGAGCCTGGCTGAATTCGGCTGGACTCTGGATGTACGAATCTGCGGAATCGGACATCCAGGGTGCATACGTTGGCGCTCCGTGTAAACTCATATGCGTTAGGAAGGCGGCAACCGCGGCCCAGCTCGTTGTTGCACGGCCTATGGGCGGAACAACGCTGTCCGCGGAAGGCCAGTACAGGGGGAGCGCAATGGAATCGCAAGAACAATCGCCGGGAGACGTGGTGACTGCGGGTGAGGACTCACATCCCATCACGCAGGCAATCGACACTGTTGAGGTGATGCATGCTGGTGCAACCGCGCCCGCCGCTAACACCATGGATCCGCCTACGATTCCCCTGGCGCCGATGAAACGTATGCAGGCGCGGTTCAATCCGCTCGCCGACGGACTGATGTATGTTGTGGTGTTCGTCGGTGGATTTGTTGGAGTCGGCTGTCGGCATGCGTTGGATATGCTCCTGCCGTCGGTCAGCGGGACGCCATTCGTTGTGGGCACGTTTGTGTCGAATATGGTCGCCTGCTTCCTGTTCGCGATGCTGACCGAATTCATGGCGACCGCTTCGTGGCTGCGTCGCCGGGTGCGGCAGGTTGTCAGCCGTGGCGTTGGGCTCGGCTTGCTCGGCGGGCTTTCGACGATGTCCGGCGTGATGCTGGAAACGATGGAAGGTCTGCACGAGCGGCATATCGCCAGTGCGCTTGGCTATCTTGCGGGAAATTTTGCAGGCGGTTTGCTCACTGCCGCCGCCGGCGTGGTTCTGATGCAGGCACTGCTGTCACGGAGTACTCGAAAGCGGGTTCGGGGTGCGTTTTCAGCTGTTTCCGTGTCCGATTCTGCCGAATCGGACACGCAGGGCGTACGCCATGTGAAAGTGGCCGACGTGGCGCGTTCTGCCGCGCAGGCCGCAATGGAAGCCGCGCAGACGGCCCAGCAGATTGCACAGACGGGACAGGTTCCGCGAGTCGAAACACCAACCGTGCCGCCGACCGCCAGCCAGCCTATGCAGACAGGCCGCGTTCCGCAGATTCCTCCGCTGGCCGTTCCTCAGCTGACGCAGCCGGCGCATCCGTTGCTGCGCGAGCCGGATACTCCAGACTTGGGGCAGCTGCCCGAGATTCAGCAGTCGCAGCCGATCCAGCAGCCCCAGCAGCAGTCGCAGCCGATCCAGCAGCCGGCCAACCCGCTTCCACCCAGCTTCGAGCCCAAACCGATCACTGCGGAGATTTCGCTTGTCGCCGACCCGACTACCGGGGAGGTGCGCTGATGATGTGGATGATCTGTCTGTTCGGCGGTCTGGGAGCCATGGCCCGTTACGTGCTCGACGTGTCAATTCAACAAGGCTGGAACCGCGAGAATCGAAGAACGAATCGCAACTTCCCGCTATCCACGCTCGTCATCAACGGCGTCGCCTCGCTATGCGCGGGCATCGCCATGATGTCCTACTATTCGCAATCGGTGGATATGGACACGGTCATGATGTTCGTTGTCGGATTTCTCGGTGGTTTCTCAACATTCTCCACGGCGCTCAACGAAGTGGTTTCATTGATTCGCCAGCGTCGTTTTACGCTGGCTCTGGGCTATGGAATAGCAACCGTCGCGGTGCCTCTCATTTGTGTGGCCGCCGGTTTCGGCATTGCGCTGCTTGCCAATCCGGCGTAATTTTCACGTTACACGGACGGTCGCTGAGTAACGTGAAAGAAATCTGAGCGCAACTGCCATCAAGGCCGCCAGTCCGGATGCAACGCTGGTGATTGCATTCGACCAGACCAAGCCGCTGCTGAAGGCCTTCGCCTCCGCGGGAGTCGACACTAAGAAGCTGTATTTCGTTGCCGGACTGTCGAACAGGTTCGAGAGAATGTAAATGAATGTAATATTTCGTGGTAAGCACGTGAGCATACAACGATAGAACAGTGATAACGGGGAAGGTGCGATCATGGTCGGCATGCGCGATGTGGCGAAGAAGGCCGGGGTGTCTCTGAGCACCGTCTCGCTGGTGGTGAACGGCAACGGGTACGTGTCTGATGACATGCGCGAACGTGTGTGCAAAGCCATGCAAGCCCTCAATTATGTGCCGAACGAGCTTGCCCGCAATCTGTATCATGATCGTACGAATCTGGTCGGCGTCATCGTGCCCACCATCCGCCACCCGTTCTTTGCAACGTTTACCGCACATCTGCAGCATGCGCTCGCCGCGCAAGGATTACGCACTATGTTGTGCTCTACCGCAGATGAGGCGGACGGCGAAATCCAGTATGTCGACATGTTGCGTCGGCACATGATGGACGGCATCGTCATGTGTGCGCACACTTCGCATCCCGGCGATTATTGGACGTCGATTCATCGCCCGATCGTCGCGTTCGACCGTGTGCTTGGAGACGGTATTTCGTCGATTGGATCCGACCACGAGCAGGGTGGGCGATTGATTGCGCAGATGCTGATCCGCAATGGTACCAAACATGTGGTGATGATTGGCGGTCCGCGAGATCAATTCTTCGATTTGGCTGCGCGCGGAGAAGTCGAGGAAGGACCGTTCGATTTGGGAAAGACCACGTTCCCGACGGTGCGCTACTACCTCACGTTGGAACAGGAATTGACCTCCGCAGGCGTGAAATACGAGTATGTTGAAGCTGGCGAAGTGATGGATTTTGCCGGCTATCATCGTGCGGTCAGCAATGCGCTCGACAAGGTGACGATCGACGGTGTCGATGCCGTGGTCAGTTCCGATATTGGCGCGTCGTTCTGCGTGCGCGAAGCGTTGGGCCGTGGAATTTCCATTCCTGACGAGCTGCAGATCGTTGCCTACGATGGTACGTATTTGACTGATTTGGCCGGCATGAAGCTGACCGCGGTCGCGCAGGATTTCTCGGCGATCGCACAGTCGGCGGCCGACCATATCGTGCAGGCGATTGCCAATGAGGAAGTGGCCGCGGCTAACGCTTCACGCAAGAACATCCCCAAGCCGTTCGAGCCGAACGTGCTTATTCCCATGACACTGGTGCCAGGCGATACCACGCGTTGATACTGTGCGTCTTCATGCGTGTGCCCGGTGTGGATCGCATCGATTTCAGCGGCGTCCACAACCGGCGAACGCCCGTCGATAGTCGTGCTCATCATCCGACTTGTGCACATGTGTCCGATTCTGCCGAATCGGACGTCTGAGTTCCGAAAAATGTGTTCTGTGTGTCCGATTCTGGAGAATCGGTCATGTGTGATGTGAATTGGGATGTTTGGATGTCCGTTTCTGCAGAATCATCTTTGCTCTGTACTCGTTGATTCGCAAATACGGCGCATGGCTCGTCATACCGGCCATGCTCGGCGGCGCGGCCTTCCTGGCGGACTCGGTGCTGACGCCGGCCGTGTCGATCTCGTCCGCCGTCGAAGGCCTGAAGACGCTGCCGGCGTTGGAGCATCTGTTCACCGAGAACAAGGATCTGACGATGATGATCACCGCGGTGATCATCGTGATCCTGTTCGCCGTGCAGTCGCGCGGCACCGAATCGATCGGCAAGGTCTTCGGCTCGGTGGTGATGGTCTGGTTCGCGTTCCTGGCGATCGTCGGCGTGGTAGCCATCGGCAACGACTGGTCCGTGCTCGCCGCACTCAACCCGTACTACGGCATCAAGTTCCTGTTCAGTCCGAATAACGCCACCGGTCTGGCGCTGATGGGCACCGTGTTCCTTTCGACCACCGGCGCCGAGGCGCTGTACTCGGATATGGGCCACGTGGGCCGCGGCAACATCTACTTCACCTGGCCGTTCATCAAGGTGGCGCTGGTGCTCAACTACTTCGGCCAGGGCGCGTGGATGCTGCGCAACCAGAACAACCCCGAACTGGCCGACGCCGAGGGGATCAACCCGTTCTTCCAGATGATGGATCCGAACGTGCGCTATGTGGCCGTCGTGCTGTCGGTCACCGCCGGCATCATCGCCTCCCAGGCGCTGATTACGGGCGCGTTCACCATGGTCTCCGAGGCCACCGGCCTCAACTGGATGCCGCATCTGCAGGTCCGTTACCCTGCCCGTACCCGCGGCCAGCTGTACATTCCGGTCGTCAACGTGGTGCTGTGCGTGGCCACGCTGGCCGTGCTGCTGCTGTTCCGCGATTCGGAACATATCTCGGCGGCCTACGGCTTGGCACTGACCATCACGATGATCACCACCACGATCCTGCTGGGCATCTACCTGTGGCACCGCAGCAACAAGTTCGGCGCCGTTGTGTTCACCATCGTGTTCCTGGCGATCCAGGTCCTGTTCTTCGCCGCCTCGATGGCCAAGTTCCTGCACGGCGGCTGGTTCACGCTGCTGCTCACGCTGGCGATCCTCATGATCATGTACACGTGGAACGAGGGCACCAAGCTGGAGCGCTCGCAGCGTCGGCACATGATGCCGAAGGACTTCCTCCCCGCGCTGGACAAGCTGCACGGCGATAGCCGCATCCACCGGTCGCGGACAACATCGTCTACCTGACCAGCGATCCGGACCTGAAGCGTCTCGATACGGACATCTTCTTCTCGATCTTCGCCGACCACCCCAAGCGCGCCCGCGCATGGTGGGCGGTGGCCGTCGAGACCACCGACGAGCCGTTCACCCGTGAGTATTCGGTCGAGAGCTTCGGTACCGACTACCTGTTCCGTGTGCGCATCCGCCTCGGCTTCAAGGTCTCGCAGTCCATCCCGGCCTACCTGCATCAGATCATGCACGATCTGGAGAAGACCGGCGAGCTGCCGAACCAGCAGTCGATCTACCCGAAGCTTGACGCCGATCCCGGCATCGGCACCATCCGCTACGTGGTGATCCACAAGGCGCTGATGCCCGAGTCGAAGGTCTCCGGCCGTGGCGCCCTCTCGCTGCAGATCAAGTACGCGATCCGCCGCGTGGCCGGTTCCCCGGTCAAGTGGTTCGGCCTGGCGCCGTACAACCCGCTGGTCGAGGTGCAGCCGCTGTTCGTGTCCACGCGCCGCCCGCCGCGCCTGACCCGCGTGGCCAGCCAGGCGCCCAAGCGCGAGGGCTGAGCCGGCAGGCCGAACAGCCGGTGCGAGCCGGGTGGCCTAATGGCATGTCAGGGGGCCGCGAACCGTCATCGTACGGTTCGCGGCCTTTGCATATGCGAATGATGCAGAGTGGGCGGTACTGCTTGTGAATGTAGCGGGTGGACGGGTGACGTGGTTGATGCCTTTTGCCGTATGTTCACGGTGGCTATGCGTCGGATGGGACTGTAATTCGACTTCTTGGGATCTTTTTTGCTGCAGTGGTGCGCCAAAAGGTCTCAGCCGTCTCTGCAACACGCCTTCCGGCAGTCAGTACAAGGTTGTACTACACTGGTGGCTGCCACACGGATGTCCCCGGTCGCCCGCGCCTCCGCGGTACATCGTTGTATGGATACGTGTCACGTATGCAGAGTGCATGCAGATATGTAGAAAGGAATCCCATGCCCCAGCAGGACCATCTGACCGCACGTCTCGTCGTCGATGACGATTTTGAGGTCGCTCCGGTCAACAATCGTCTGTTCGGTTCGTTCGTCGAGCACCTTGGCCGTTGCGTGTACACCGGCATCTACGAGCCCGACCACCCGACCGCCGACGAGCACGGCTTCCGCAAGGACGTCATCGACCTGGTCAAGGAACTCGGCGCCACCACCATCCGCTACCCGGGCGGCAACTTCGTGTCCGGCTACCGCTGGGAGGACGGCATCGGCCCCAAGCAGGAACGTCCCCGTCGACTCGATCTGGCCTGGCATTCCACCGAAACCAACGAATTCGGCCTGCACGAGATGGCCGAATGGCTTGAGGCCACCGGCGGCAACGAGCTGATGGAGGCCGTCAACCTGGGCACGCGCGGCCTGCAGGAGGCCCTGGACCTGCTGGAGTACGCGAACGTGCCCGGCGGCACCGAGCTGTCGGAACGTCGCCGCGCCAACGGCGCCGACAAGCCGTTCGATATCCGCATGTGGTGCCTGGGCAACGAGATGGACGGCCCGTGGCAGCTCGGCCACAAGTCCGCCGAGGACTACGGCATGCTCGCCGCCTCCGTGGCCGCCGGCATGCGCCAGATCGATCCGGATGTGGAACTGGTGGTGTGCGGCTCCTCCGCCCATGGCATGCCGACCTTCGGCAAGTGGGAGCAGACCGTTCTTGAGAAGACCTACGAGAACGTGAACTTCGTCTCCTGCCACGCCTACTACCAGCCGTTCTTCAAGGAGGACGGCACGCGCGACATGGCCAGCTTCCTGGCCTCCGGCGTGGATATGGACGGCTTCATCAAGGACGTGGCCGCCACCATCGACGCCACCAAGGCCCATCTGAAGAGCGCGCACGACGTGTACATCTCGTTCGATGAATGGAATGTCTGGTACCAGGGTGAGGAGCCGAGCAAGACCCCCGAGGGCATCGGCAACTGGCCGGTGGCCCCGCGTCTGCTGGAGGACATCTACACCGCCGCCGACGCCGTGGTGTTCGGCGATCTGATGATCACGCTGCTCAAGAACGCCGACCGCGTGCGCGCCGCCAGCCTGGCGCAGCTGGTCAATGTCATCGCCCCGATCATGACGGAGCCGGGCGGCCCGGCCTGGCGCCAGACCACGTTCCACCCGTTCTCCGTGACCGCGCGCCTGGCCAAGGGCGGCACCGTGCTGGAGCCGAAGCTGTCCGCCGGCACCGTGGATACGCCGCGCTATGGCGAGGTCGACGGCGTGAACGCCGTGGCCGTGCGCTGCGCCGACGGCTCGCTCGCCGTGTTTGCGGTGAACCGTTCGCTCGAGGCGACCGCCGAGTTCGAGATCAGGCTGCAGGACGGCGCGCAGCCGGCATCCGTCGAGGCGCAGACGCTGCACGACGACGATCTGTTCGCCGCGAATACGCTCTACGACCAGAACCGTGTGACCCCGCACGCCAACGGGTCGGCCATGTACGATGCCGAGTCCGGCGTGGTCCGCGTCTCCCTGCCGCCGGTGAGTTGGACCGCCCTGCACATCAAGTGACGCGATGGGCCGCGCGGTCCGTTCCGGAGAAGGACGGATCGCACGGCCCTTGCTTCCCGGGCCGGGCGGAAGGGACCGGACCGGCCGGGGAAAACGCGTTATGCTGGAATCAGACGGGCGTTCCGCCTGAACCGTGCGGAACATGCCCGATGGTGCGACGAGAGGGGTGCTGTGGCGAAACGGGTGACCATCACCGACGTGGCGCGCGAGACGGGCGTCTCCATCAAAACGGTGTCGAATGTGCTGAACAACACCGGCAGTATGCGCCCGGAGACGCGCCAGCGTGTCCAGGATGCCATCGAACGCCTCGGATACCGCGTTAACGTGTCCGCCCGCGCCATGAAAACCGGCGGCACGAAGCTCATCGGACTGGCCATCACCGATTTCTGCCAGCCGTTCATGCCCTATCTCGCCGACAGCATCGTGGCGGCGGCACGTTCCCGCGGGTACGCGGTGATCACCGATACCTACAACAGCGCCGGCGGCTTGGCGCAGGCGATCCCGGAGACGAAGAAGCTGGCCGCGGACGGCTGGATTTTCTTCATGGGCTCGCCGATCACGGATCGCACGATACTGCACCAGCCGTATCCGTTGGTGATTGTGGGCGATTACGATACGCAGGGACTGGCCGATTGGGTCACGATGCCGAACGTGGAGGCCGTACGCACCGCGGTGGGGGCGCTGCTGGATTCGGGATGCCGTAGGATCGCGTTGATCGGCGGCACCGCGGAGAACGCATGCCCGGATGCCGACCGCGAGTCGCGGCCCGAAACCACCAGCACGATGCGTACCCGCGGCTATGTGTTGGCCCATGAGGAGCGTGGCCTGCAGGTCGATTGGCGGCTGGTCCGTAACGCGGATTGGGTGCAGTCCGGCGGCCGCGATGCGGTGGCGGGGCTGTTGGACGATCCGGATGCGCCGCGTCCGGATGCGGTCATGTGCCTGAACGACGCGCTCGCCATCGGGGTGATTCATGAGCTGCAGCGGCGCGGCGTGCGCGTGCCGCAGGATATGCAGGTCATTGGGTTCGACAACGTGCCGGATGCCGAGTACTGCATGCCCGGATTGACGACGATCGACCCGCATGTGGATGATTACGCGCGACATGCCGTGGATATGCTGATCGCGCGCATCGAGGGGTCGGCGGATCCGTTCCGCACGTATGTGACCTCCTACGATCTGGTGCGTCGTGCCTCGACGTGTTGACGGCCCGGCGTTCGCCTGGACATGGGTCTGTGACGGGCTGCTGTCGCCTCTCCCGTGGCGTATTCCGGGAGAGGCGACATGCGGGCTAGGATCGGAGCAGCACCTCCGTCAGCGCTTGACGGACGGCGCTCGGCATATGCGAATCGGAGCAATCTTCCATGTCCGGCCCGCTGACGTGCTCGAGTGAATCCATCGTGGCCAATGCGTCGATGCCGTTCTCCGTTATGGCGGCATAAGCCTGTTCCTTGGTCAGATATCGCATTTCGGCATGCCGAAGGATGTCGAAGACGTCTTCCATGCGGGGATCGGGGGCCATCGTCGTGTCGCCGATGGTGACACGTATCTCGCTGCGGGTGGATACGTCGGCGACCGTTACCTGCAATGTGAGGGTTTCGGCATCATACCGGCGATCCGAATCGACGGATGCGCCGTCGGCCTGTACGGATATGTCGCTGTCGGTAATGCCTCGGAACAGGAAATCCCATGTTCTCCGGGCCGGCAGAGCGTGAACGTCTCCCTGGGCTGGCGATACCGTGAGTGCGGATGTGGCGCCGTCCTTGCGCCATCGATAGGTGATCGCGGTGGTCGCCGGGGTGATCTGCCGAGAGTAATGTCCCGAATCCTCCATCAGCGTGAAGTCGCCGTCCGCTCCGGGGAAGACGATGATCTCCAGATGCTGCGGGTTGTCGACGGAGTTGATGGAATCCCCCTCGGACAGGGGCTGCATCGGCACGATGCCGCCGGCCTTCGCGAACACGGGAATTCCGTCGAGCGGACGCCAGACGGTCATGCGCCGTCCGTTGGGCGAAGACGCGCTATACCGGCGCCCGGTGAAGAAGTCGAACCAGTCGCCCTGCGGCAGCCATACGTCGGCCTTGCCCCGTCGGGAGGATTTATCCATCGGTTCCGTGATGGGCGCGGCCAGCAGTTCGGTGCCGAACATGTATTCGTTGGGAACGTGGTATGCGGCGTCGATGTCGGGCGATCCCCAATACATGGGCTCCACCAGGGGAAGGCCTGTCCGGGATGCGCGCCAGTTCATGGTGTGGAGGTACGGAATCATGCGATGGCGCAGGCGGAGCGCATCGTCCATGATCGCACGGATCTCCGGGCGGAAGTTCCATGGTTCCTTGCCGGAGAACGGCGAGCAGCTGGAATGCAGGCGGTTGATCGGGCTGAACACGCCCAGCTGGTACCAGCGGGCTTCCAGCTCCTCGTCGCGGTAGCCGAACATGTGGCCGCCGATGTCATGGCTCCACCAGCCGTAACCGATGTTCGACGCGGTGGCCGTGAAATACGGCTGGAATCTCAACGACTCCCAGGTCACGATCGTGTCGCCGGAGAAGCCGACCGGATACCGCTGCGAGCCGGGGCCGGCGAACCGGGAGAGGATCAGCGGCCAGCGGCCGTCGCGCGCGGAATCGCAGTAGTGCATGTGGTTGAGCACCCACAGCGGGTCCAGGCCGGGCTGGCGGGTCACGCCGCCCTGCTGCCAGTCGATCCACCAGAAGTCGATGCCGTCGGCCTCCAGGTCGTGGTGTATGTCGAAGTAGGCCCTGACGAAGCGCGGGTCGGTCAGGTCGAACTCGACCGGCTCGCCGCTGTCCGGGGGAATCCCCATCGTTTTCGCCGCTGAAGGATAGCAGTCCTCGAACGCGCGGATGCCGTCGCGCGGATGCACGTTCAGGGAGACGTGGCAGCCGCGCTCGTGCAGATCCCCCAGAAAACGTTGCGGATCGGGGATCAGCTTGCGGTTCCAGGTGTAGCCGGTCCAGCCGGAGCCGTACTTGGGGTCGACGTCGTCCACCAGATGCCAGTCCATGTCGATCACCGAGGTGGTGAACGGGATGCCCTCGGACTTGAACCGATCCATCAATGCTACATACTCTTCGCTTGTGTAGCGGTGGAAACGACTCCACCAGTTGCCCAAGGCGTATCGGGGGAGTAGCGGCGACCTTCCCGAAAGACGGCAGAAATCGGCCACCGCATCGGCATAACGGTGGCCGTGCCCGAAGAAGTACAGGTCAATCCCGGCGTTCTTCCGGGGCTTGATGTCACCATTGTCGGCGAATAGGCAGGTGTTCGAATCGTCGAGAACCGACCAGCCGTCGCGGGAGACCACGCCATCGTTCAGGGGAATGGCGCCGTCGGCCCAATCGAGCGTGCGGGCCGTGCCTTTCATGTTGCCCTCCTGCGCATCGCCGAAATGCCAGGTATTGGTTTTGGTGTCTTTCACGCCTTTGACCACGATGCTGAGTCCCTCCTTGCTGAAGGGCCGCATGTCGTAGGTCAGACGTAGCGCGGTCGTTTCCACGGTCAGCAGACCGTCGGCGATCGAGGTGGAATATTCCGGGGGTGTGCCGAAATCGCGGTTGACGGCCATGAGCGTCGCATCATCGTTGAACTCGCCGGTGTCTGACCATTCCAGTCGTAGCAGCGAATCGGAGAGGACTCCGATTCTCCAGCAGTTCCCTGAAATGACGCCTTTGCTGTTCGTGAAAGGTTGGGTATTCATACGGATGTACTCCTGTGTTTTCAGTGATTCTGTGCTAATAACATAGCATTTTTCAAAGAGAGTTTGCAACCGTGTGCAAAATATGCTATTTTCAAGACAAGAAGATTTTGGTCTTCGTTGCAATATGACGTTGCACATGGATTCAAGAATGAATCTTCTGCAGATATCGATCTCGGAGAGGAGATGCAGACAATGACCACTGTCGGAAAAGTGGTGCGCAGAGGGTGGGCGCTCTTCGCACTACCTACAGTGTTGTGTTTCGCGGTGTTCTTCGTCGTGCCGCTTGCCATGGGTATCTACCTGAGCTTTACCTCGTTCAGGACGGTGACCGATGCCAAGTGGGTGGGGCTGAAGAATTATGTGGATGCGCTTTCGGATCCCGAATTCGGAGCCGCGCTGTGGCGGTCGGTGCTGTTCACCATCGTGACGACCATCATCGTCAATGTCGTCTCGTTCCTGCTGGCCTATATGTTCACCAAGGCGATGCGCGGGGCGAATCTGTTCCGCTCGGTGTTCTTCATGCCGAACCTCATCGGCGGCATCGTGCTGGGCTATATCTGGCAGCTGCTGTTGAACGGCGTCCTCGCGCTGTGGGACCGTTCCCTGACCACGTCGGCGGTCTATGGCTTCTGGGGCATGGTCATTCTGATGTGCTGGCAGCAGATTGGCTATATGATGGTCATCTACGTTGCAGGCTTCCAAAGCCTGCCGACTGATCTGATCGAGGCCGCGCAGGTCGATGGCGCATCGAACGGTCAGATTATGCGCAGGATCATCATCCCGCTGATGATGCCGTCGGTGACGGTGTGCAGCTTCCTGACGGTGGCCAACGGATTCAAGATGTTCGACCAGAACCTGGCCCTGACCAACGGCGCGCCGTCAAACGCATCCGAAATGCTCGCGTTCAACATCTACCGCACCATGTACGGCCGCACCGGATTCGAGGGCGTCGCGCAGGCGAAGGCCGTCATCTTCTTCATCATCGTGGCTGTGGTCGCATTCATCCAGAACCGCATTACGACCAGCAAGGAGGTCGAGGCATGACCGACAAACTCAGGCACGGGCCGCTGTGGACGACCATTTTCGCCATCATCTCGCTGATATGGATCTATCCGATCGCGCTGGTCTTCATCAACTCCTTCAAAAAGCGCGTCTACATCTCCAAGGACGTGTTCAGCCTGCCGACCGGCGACACATTCGTCGGGTTGGAGAATTACGAGCGCGGCATAGAAAAGACGGATATCCTTCCGAGCTTCGGATGGACGATCATACTTACGCTTGGGTCCGTGGCGCTGATCCTGCTGTGCTGCTCCATGTGCGCATGGTGGATCGTCAGGGTCAACAACTGGGTCGCCAAGCTTATCTATCTCGCGTTTATCGCAAGCGTGGTGGTGCCCTTCCAGATGGTCATGTTCCCCCTCAGCAAGCTCACCGACACATTGGACCTCAACACGCCGTGGGGCATGTGGCTGGTGTATCTGGGATTCGGCGCGGGATTGCCGGTGTTCATCTTCACCGGCGTGATTAAGTCGATTCCCTCGGAGATCGAGGAGGCGGCCATGATCGATGGCGCCGGCTCCATCCGCACGTTCTTCACCATCGTCCTGCCGATGATGCGTCCGGCTCTTATCTCCGTGGCGATCCTGGAGACGATGTGGGTGTGGAACGACTTCCTGATGGCCTATCTGTGCCTGGATCTTCAACGGTTCAAGACGCTGTCCATCGCCATCCAGTACCTGAAGGGCGGATACGGATCCGTGGACATGGGCGCGATGATGGGCGCTCTGGTACTGGCGCTGCTGCCCATCCTGGTGTTCTACCTGTGCGGACAGAAGTACATCATCAAGGGCGTCACCGCTGGGGCGGTCAAGGGCTGAGCCCCAATCATTTCAAGAACCAATCGGTTCATCAAGGAAAGGAAAGAACCATGAAAACCAAGAAAATGATGGCGATCGTCGCCGCGGCCGTCATGGCGATGGGCGCGATGGCGGGGTGCGGATCCTCGTCGGCGGCCGATCCGGACAAAGGCAAGGTCTACTTCGTGAACAACAAGAAGGAGATCGTCGACCAGTTGGAGGATCTCGCCGATCAGTACACCAAGGAGACGGGCGTGCAGGTCAAGGTGCTCACGGCCGCCGACGGCTACGACAATACGCTGGCCTCCGAGTTGGCCAAGACCGAAGCCCCGACGATGTGGAGCATCACCGGCTACCCCAATTTCATCAAGTGGAAGGACTACATGGAGCCGGTCCAGGACTCCGCCGCCTTCAAGCTGCTGACCGACGAGGGCAAGGCCAACTCGTATCAAACCGACGGCAACCACTACACGTTGCCGTACGCCGCGGAATGGTACGGCATCATCTATAACAAGAAGATCGTCAACGACTACGCCTCGAAGGACTATGCGGTCATCGACTCCGCCGACGATATCAAGGACTGGGATACGTTCAAGGCCGTGGTGGAGGACATGCAGGCCCATAAGGACGATCTCGGCATCGAAGGCGCCATGGCGACCCCCGGACTCGAATCTTCGGACCTGTACCGGTTCGCATCCCATATGACGCGTATTCCGCTGTTCTACGAATATAAGGACAACAACACCACGTTCATGCCTGAGATCAAGGGCACGTACGTGGACAACTACAAGGCCCTGTTCGACTTGGAGATGAACAACTGTCCGACCTCGCGCACGCTGTTGACCTCCAAGACGTATGAGGACGTGACCGCGGAGTTCTCGCTGGGAGAGGTGGCCTTCTACCCGAACGGCGTATGGGCCTACACGCAGGTCAAGGACAACGAGGTCGCCGATGAGGATCTGGGCATGCTGCCGTATTTCATGGGTATCCCCGGCGAGGAGAAGTACGGCCCCGCTGGCATCTACGACGCGTCCTGGGCCGTGAACAAGAACGCCAGCGAGAAGGACAAGCAGGCGACCTTCGACTTCATCGAGTGGCTGTTCAGCAGCGACGAAGGCAAGAAGGTCATGTCTCAGGATATGGGCTTCGCCGTGCCGAGCACCGCGTACGGAGATAAGGATCAGCCCGACAACCCGCTGACCGCCGCCGCCCGTAAGTACGAGACGAATGGCGTTCCGATGGTGAGGAGCTTCTCCACGCTTGACGCCTGGGGTGCAGACGTGCAGGACGCTCTTGTGGAGTACGCCAACCAAACCGGGAAGTGGGACGCCGTCGCCGACGCATACACCAATGGCTGGGCCAAGGAGTGGAAGACCTTCGAGGACACCAACGGTGTGCTGCCGGAGGCCACCACGTTGAATGGCGACGAGCAGTAAATCGTTCCTCCTCCCCATCCCCGAAGCGGGGCCGTATCCTCTCTACGGCCCCGCTTCCCCTATTCGGCGCCTATTCGTCGACGTCCCGCGGAGTCGCGGTGGTGGATCGGATGATCAGCTCGGCCGGATAGGTTCGGTACGGTTCGGAAATCGTCTTATTATTGATAAGATCGAGCAGTTTTTCCGCGACGTCGTGCCCCATCAATCGCGGCTGCTGGCGTATGGTGGTCAGTCCCAATTCCTGCGAGTAGGTTCCGTCATCGAAACCGGTGATCGAGATGTCGCCGGGAATCTTCAACCCGAATTCCCGTAAACGGCACATCAATGGTATGGCGATGCCGTCCTCTTGGCAGCAGATCGCGGTGGGCATGGGCTGCATATTGATCAATGTGTTGAAGGTCGACTGCAACGAATCGTCTCCGTCCGGAATAACCAGAACGTCGTCTTTGATATGGGCCTGCGCGCAGGCCTCCTTGAATCCCCTGATGCGCTGAGCCGCACTGAGTGTCAGCAACGATTGCGGGTCCCTGCACACGTATGTGATGCGGCGATGCCCCAGGGACACCAGATGCCGGACGATAAGCCGCAGTCCATGCGCATCGTCGATGGCCGCCCATACCGACATGTTTTCGTTGGAGACGGTGTTGATGCCCGCAATGGGCACATTCATCGTTTTCAGGCGCGCGACCTCTCTGGAATCCACGTTGAACGAGGGGACTATCACTGCGTCCGCATTGCGTCGCGCCGGCAGAACGTCAAAGAAATCCGCCCTGCTTTTTACATTGTTGATGGGGTAGATGGAGATATCATAGCCGGCGGGATGAAAGACCATGTCGAGCCCTTCGAAGATGTTGCCTCCGAACCATGTCGTGACCGGGGTGCTCAGCAGTAGCGCGATACGGAAGCTCTGCCCGGACTTGAGCGCCATCGATGATCTGGAAATGGAGAAATTGAGCTCGGAGGCGGCTTGCAACACTCTGTTTCGAGTTTTTTCGGAGACAAGCTCCGGCCGTGTGAAGGCGCGCGAAACCGTGGACGCGGAGACATTCGCACGAATCGCGACGTCGTGAACAGAAGGTGTGGAGGTCATAATGCTCAATTATAGAAGGCTGTGCCCGAATCGGACACATTGGAGTCGGACAGGCTAAGCTGCATAGAACACCGCATCTAATCGGTTCGACACGCGCATTTCACTGCGCGACTGGACATTGACGTCCCTTTCGAGGTAATATCGAACCGGTTCGATACATACGTGAGTATGCAAATACGTAAACAACAAACAGGCAGATGCGCACGCAAATTGCACCCGCGCCCATGAGCCAAGGGAGGTCCCATGAAAAACAAAGTGCAACTCATCACATACGCCGATCGTCTCGGCGATGGCACTCTTAGCTCGATGACCGACATCCTGCGCACCCGCTTCGACGGCGTGTATGACGGCGTGCATATCCTGCCGTTCTTCACTCCGTTCGATGGTGCGGATGCAGGCTTCGACCCGATCGACCATACCAAAGTCGACGAACGTCTCGGCAGCTGGGACGACGTCGCCGAACTCTCCAAGACCCACAACATCATGGTCGACGCCATCGTCAACCACATGAGTTGGGAATCCAAGCAGTTCCAAGACGTGCTTGAAAAAGGTGAGGAATCCGAGTATTACCCGATGTTCCTGACCATGAGCTCCGTCTTCCCGAACGGCGCCACCGAAGAAGACCTGGCCGGCATCTACCGCCCGCGCCCGGGCCTGCCGTTCACCCACTACAAGTTCGCCGGCAAGACGCGCTTGGTCTGGGTGAGCTTCACCCCGCAGCAGGTGGACATCGACACTGATTCCGCCAAGGGTTGGGAATACCTGATGTCGATCTTCGATCAGATGGCCGCCAGCCACGTGCGCTACATCCGTCTCGACGCCGTGGGCTACGGCGCCAAGGAAGCCGGCACCAGCTGCTTCATGACCCCCAAGACCTTTAAGCTCATCTCCCGTCTGCGCGAGGAGGGCGTCAAGCGCGGCCTTGAAATCCTCATCGAGGTTCACAGCTACTACAAGAAGCAGGTGGAAATCGCCTCCAAGGTGGACCGCGTCTACGATTTCGCCCTGCCGCCGCTGCTTCTGCACTCGCTGTTCACCGGTCACGTCGAACCCGTGGCCCACTGGACCGAGATCCGCCCGAACAACGCCGTCACCGTGCTCGATACGCACGATGGCATCGGCGTGATCGACATCGGCTCCGACCAGCTCGACCGCTCCCTCAAGGGCCTCGTGCCCGACGAGGACGTCGACAACCTGGTCAACACCATCCATGCCAACACCCACGGCGAATCCCAGGCCGCCACCGGTGCCGCCGCGTCCAACCTCGACCTCTACCAGGTCAACTCCACGTACTACTCGGCCCTCGGCTGCAACGACCAGCACTACTTGGCCGCCCGCGCCGTGCAGTTCTTCCTGCCGGGCGTGCCGCAGGTCTACTACGTGGGCGCGCTCGCCGGCCGCAACGACATGGAACTGCTGCGCCGCACCAACAACGGCCGCGACATCAACCGCCACTACTACTCCACCGCCGAAATCGATGAAAACCTCGAACGCCCGGTGGTCAAGGCCCTGAACGCCCTGGCCAAGTTCCGCAACGAACTGCCTGCATTCGATGGCGAGTTCAGCTACGAGGTCGATGGCGACACGTCCATCACCTTCCGCTGGACCGCCGCCGACGGCACGTCCACGGCCGCCCTCACCTTCGAGCCCGGACGCGGCCTCGGCACAGACAACGCCACCCCGGTTGCCAGCCTTGCCTGGAGCGATGCCGCCGGCGACCACGAAACCCGCGATCTGCTCGCCAACCCGCCGATTGCCGATATCGACTAACCGTTGGCCCATAAACGCCACTCCGCTGTGCGCGCTCCAAGTAGTGCGCCCGGCGTAAGCTGGGTTCATGGAGAGCAAACCGCCCGCAGTGCACTGAAGCCAGTGCGCTCGGGCGGTTTTGCGTATGCGGGGTTGAAGGTCGTGCTCCTGCGGGCGCGGCCCAAGCATCCCGCCGGAATCGACGAGACGAGCAGCAGAACAGAGAAAGAGCAGCATCATGTTGGAACCGTATGTGCGTCCGGGTATTGATGATCGCCCGGATTTGGACAAGGTCCTAAGTCCCGAAGACAAAGCCGCCGTGGCCAGACTGGCCATCAAGAATCGCCGCCGCCCGCCCGAAGCCTCTGCGGACCAGCCTGAGGCCCAGGCTGTGCGATTGGCTTCCGCCGGTTCTTCGGCAGCCCCCCCCGGGTATGACCGGC